>Ga0272441_10000461_pt1 | contig 93026 bp, 83 predicted proteins | sample SSMProp6N_FD_193582 | JGI IMG/M metagenome (GOLD analysis project Ga0272441, IMG submission 193582) | Marine sediment archaeal communities from Little Sippewissett salt marsh, Falmouth, MA, United States - SSM-Prop-6N | ecosystem: Environmental > Aquatic > Marine > Wetlands > Sediment ... | reverse complement strand
GTGCTTATTCGACGGATACTTATTCTACGGGTCGTTATTCAATTAGTGTAGAAACTGGACCGGATTCAGGATATGCTGCGGGTACATGGTATTTAGGTACGTATGACACTGGATCAAATCCTGCTCGCATCGATGAATCAGATCAACTTCCGTATCAATCAAACTTTATTCCATATTACTCATTTGAGGTTGGAACAAAAGATGATGCAAAACTTACTGTGAAAAATACAGAAGATATCATTTCTGATTTTGAACAAACAATAAATGTTTCAGTATATAATTCATCATGGATGTGGAGTGGTGATAGTGATTCTATCCTTGAATATCAATATATGCACTTCCATATTACAGGTCTTGATTGTTGGGATCAAACATATGAATATACCAGTAATGATATTGTTCCTGTAACTGCAACCCGAACAAAAGTAGACTCAAATGAAAAATATGCATATTACGAATTCAATTGGACCTTTAATGAAACAGGAACTGCTACTATTTGGGCAAGTTGGCCAGGAAATCTTACCGATCATCCAGGAAATGATTCAGGATACAGTAATACCTATAATGAATCGACACAAATGATGGCCAATATCACGGGATCAACAACATTTAGTGTTGTTTCACCAAGTGAAATGAATTTGGTTGTTTCTGGAACTATGGTTGATGCTGTTGATGTTACCGAAACTGGTGATAATTGGAAGAATACAAGCAATTCATTTACCTTAAATGTCTATGGTGCCTCATCTAGTGAGCGTATGAACGCAACTATTGTCATATCTGGTTGTGGTCTTGATATCACTATTGATGAAGATGATACTGTTGCTGGAAATGCATATCTAACTGCAAAGGGAAATGGCCAATATACCATAAGTATTCAACCAAAGGTTGCTGGCACTTTATCAATTACAGCAACAAATGATACTGAAGGAACAAGTGTTACACAGGATTATACGATTACTGGTTTAACTGGAAGTGTTACTACTTCAGTTGGCGATGATTTAGCAATTACTGTGGGAACAACTGAAACAATTACTGCTACCATTACAAATGGTGTCTTTGCAGAAGTTCATTTGACCTATTATGATTCAAACTGGGCAAATGCAAATAGTTTAAATGTCACTGTTGGTGATGGAACTGCTGGAGAAGGTGAAGGCGGTGTATTTACATTTGTACCAGATGCAGATGATCTAGACAGCGTTGGATATATCGTTGTTGCAGCTAAAGCTGGAAGTAGTAGTTATATGTATGATGTCATTGAAATAAAACCAATTTATGATTTAAGCATTGAAATGGTCAACCCGGTTTCAACTAATAAATCATTAACTGTTGGTCTCGAAGTTGATATCTCCGTTCAATTACTTGGACCTGGTGGAAGCACAGTTGAAGATGATACACCAACCGTTGTAGGTAAATTAATTGATGATGATCATAATGAAGATGATCCAATTCAAACCATTACCTTTAGTGATTCTGGTGATGAATGGGAATCTGATAATGTTATTCTCTGGCAACCAGGAACATTACTCATTAGCGGTTATAATGCAAGTGATGGCATGAGACATGAAGGTAATGTTTCAATTGATGTGGGTATGGCAACTATTGGCTACTCACCTGATGCAGCCACTGCGGGTATTGATACCCGAAACCTTACCATTACTGTAACTGGTTTAGATGCTAATGGAGATCCATTGCCTGAAGGTACTCATCTTTACTTCTGGTGTGAAGATTCAGAGGATACTGCAGTTGGAGGAACCTCGTCAAATACGGATGCGGTAAACTTCAAAGCAGGTGATGATGATATCACTTTGGATGAAGATGGAGTCGGTGAATTTACCTTACGTGAAGTCGGTGATAATAAGACAACAGTTAATGCAACCCTACAAAACAATGATCCTGCAATTGGAAATGAAACTCTAGGTATGCTCAATATTAATTTCCCAACATTTACCATTGAACCAGATACTATTTACATTGGTCAATCAAATGTTGTGAAAATTACTGCAAAAGATGCAGCAGGAGATCCAATACAAGGCATAAACCTTACGTTATTATCATCTTTAGCTGGAATCATATCATCGCAACCAGATCCAACGCAAACAAATGCTGATGGTATTGTTGAACTTAGTGTTAGTCCGGTTGCAAGTGGTAAACTCAATGTTACTATTGCTCGAGATCTGCAATATATTAGTGGGCAGTTAAACTGGACAAATGCTGTTGTCACAGATAGTTATGTAACTGTAACTTCTATTTCAGAAATGAAAATATCTCTTTCAAAATCACCAATATATGAAGGAGAAACACTAACAGTTACTGTAACATCTGGAACAAATAAGCTATCTGGAGTTGCTGTTGAGTTTGCAGAAACTACCGTTCAAACAGATGCAAATGGTCAAGCAACATTTACCGTACCAGATCCTGGTGTTGAATCAGCAGTGTATACGGTTGCAGCAGAAAAATCAGGATATGTTTCAACTGAAAAGAGTGTAACGGTCATTAAAATCTACGAAGTGACCATCATACCACCAAGCAAGGCACCAAATGCCGGTGAAGAATTTACTATTACAATTCTTGCAAAGGGTCAGGCACTTGCTGGAGCAACTATTACCTTTGATGGAACAACATACATCTCTGGTGCTGATGGAAAACTAACCATTACCGCTCCGGATATCTCTGAGGAAAAAACATATACGATTACCGCAACCTATGAATCATATCAAGATGGTACAGTACAGATTACCATTAAACCTGGTGGCGGTGTACCTGGTTTCGAACTGCTGACCTTGATTGCTGCACTTGGTGTTGCATTCATACTGCTAAGGCGTCGACGATAGAGAGAATTATATTCTCTCACAACTTTTTTTCTTTTTTTTTTATCTATTTTTTTAAACAAGCTTTATATCAATCTTTTGTATGTTCTGCATGTATGAAAATAAAACTTAATTTATTTGTAAACAGTTGAAAGAAGTTTAGGTGATATCTTTTGAAAATAAGTGTTGTACTACCGACAATCAATGAAGAAGAGGGAATCGGACCCACTCTTGACGCAATTAACAAAGATTATTTTGACAAAAAAGGTTGGTCCCTTGAAATTATTGTTATTGATGGTAATTCAAAAGATAAAACACAAAAAATTGCTAAAGAAAAAGGTGCAAAAGTTATTGTTGAAAAAAGAAAAGGGTATGGAAGAGCATATAAAACAGGATTTCCAAAAGTAGTAGGTGATGTTATTGTCACAGGCGATGCTGATGCTACGTATCCCTTTGATCACATTCATGAATATATTGATTTACTTCTAAATGAAAAACTTGATTTCATATCAACAGATAGATTTGCACAACTCCATCATGGATCGATGAGTGTGAAACATTATTTTGGTAATGCGGTACTTGCTTGGACTTTGAGAATTCTATTTTTAACAAATATTCGTGATTCTCAATCTGGAATGTGGATTTTTAAGAAGGAAGCCCTTGAAAAAATTCAGCCATTAGAAAAATTTAATGATGGAATGCCATTTTCTGAAGAAATGAAAATTGAAATGTTTACAAATAAGAAGGTAAAATCTAGAGAGATTCAATCATTACTTCGGGCTCGAGCAGGAAAAGTAAAAATTGAAAGTTTTTCTGATGGGTGGAAAAATTTAAAATTCTTATTTAAAAAAAGGGTTACCTAATAATAAGGTGACATAAAAAGGAGTAAATATTTTTTATCCTACAACAGAGCATTCCTTGTTGATATTGCCTTTTTCAAAACGATTAATTTGCAACCGCTCTAACACAGGATCCTGTTTTGTACCGCTAATATAATCTGCTATCATGGTTGAAACCATCGGTGATAACATAAAACCATGACCACTAAATCCATGACAATGAACAAATCCTTTAATTTGAGGATCTTCACCAATAATTGGTCTAGCATCAGGGGTTACATCATAAAAACCGGTCCAATGTCGAAGCATGTTAACATATGAAAGCAGGGGAACATATTTGGTCAGTGTTTTGGACATATGCTGAAGAAAACTAAATGTTGGCATTGTTTTAAATCCAGATGATTCCTCAGGAATTGGGATGCCGCCAACGATGTGTCCTTCTGGTTGCTGACTGAAATAGATTCCATCACGAAATGAAATAACCATTGCTTCAAATAATGGTTCTAATCTTTCTGTAGCAAGCACCTCTTTCCGATAGGGTTTGTTAGGAAGTTTGATGCCAACCATGTCCGCGATTGATGAGGACCATACCCCTGCGGCATTTACAACCCATTTAGTTGAAATTGTTCCATTGTCAGTAAGCACTTGAGAAACATTATTTTTTTTGATTTTAATATTATTAACCATTGTGTGAGTATAAATTTCTGCACCTTGTTTTCGTGCAGCATCTGCATAAGCAAATGTTGTTTTAAAGGGATTTGCATGACCATCCGTGGGGCAAAACGTAGCACCTACAGCATTCATCCCTTTAGTATCTAATATTGGTACAATCGATGTTATTTCATCTGCAGGGATGATTTCAACATCTAAACCAAGGGATCGTTGCATAGCAACATTTTTTTCTGATTGTTTCATCTCTTGTTCTGAATGATTGATAACCAGGTATCCACCTTGTTGAAATTCAATATCGGTTCCAAGTTCTTTTGATAACTGTTCAAATAATTTAACGCTTCGAATTGCTAGTTCAGTATTTTCCTTAGTGGACCATTGCTGACGAATACCTGCACCACAGCTGCCTGTTGCCCCTGAGCTTAAATATTTTTTTTCAATAATTGTAACATCAAAACCGTTTTTTGAAAGATAATAACCAATGGCACAGCCATTAATTCCCCCACCAATAATGACAACATCAGTTTTTTTTTTCATTTCTTTTTCTCATCCTTTTTAGCAAGTGCCCCAAGAGAAATAGGAATGATCGGTGGTCGATTTGTTGGAAGAGAGGTTTCTGGCACTTTATTTCCTGTTTCTTTTTCAAGAATTCTTTTAACAAGGGTGATACATACCCGTCCTTGACAGGGCCCCATACCAATCCGAAGTTTTCTTCGCAATTCTTCAAGATCTGTATATCCTTGATGAATAGCTTCAAGAACTTCTTCTTCAGTGAGATCTTCGCATCTGCAGATAATTGTTTTTTTTCTCATACCTATCAATTTTTTACTGAAATATGACGGATATCCATGGCATATTTCTTTTGTATTTCTATTGTAACAATATATGTCCTTCCTTTTTTCCTTACCTGTTTAACAATACCCGTATCAACAATTGTTCCTTTTCTATCATGAGCGTTTACTTTTTGATTTTTGTTAGGAACCGGTATGAATTCATACGGAAGTGTGATTTCAGCAGTGGTATCTAATTTTTTTACAACAAAAATTGCAAGACCGGGACATACCCCAACACAATTCCCGCAAGCAATACATGTATCATAATCAACAACTGGAGGGGCATTGATATCTTTCATTGAAATAGCATGAACCGGACAGGAATCGACACAAGGATTACAGGGAATATCTTGAATACATTCGGTGATAGCAACACCTTTTTCAAATTGTTTTTCAGTAGGCATCATGAGGTTATCATTTGAAAGAATGCCTGTTTCTTCATAGGTATTATTCATGATCTTTACCCCAAGATGATTCAATTTTTTCTTTTGCCAACCGTGCTTTTTCACCAAAGGGACCTGCTCGTAATCGATACAGTTCATTTTTAAAGGTTGAAAATAATGTATTTGCATCTTTTGATTTAAATCCCAGTGCATTAGCTGCTTTTAACCCAGCAATTTTTCCTTCAATCATGGCCGTAGATGCTTCTTCAATACCTGATGCGTCACCTGCAACATAAATATGTGGAATTGAGGTCTGCATAGTATCATCATGTAAAGCAATATAACCCCCTGCTTCAGGAATGGTGGTCATGGAAACACCTATCTGACTGAGGATTCTTGTTGAAGGTGTTAATCCAACAGCAAGACAAACCGTATCACAGTTTATTGTTTCTTCAGTTCCTTTTATTGATTCCCAATTTTCATCAAGCTTTACGATTACTGCTCCTTTTACATGATCCTTTCCAAGAACTTCTTTAATTGATGAGCGTGTATAAATTGGTACCCCACATCGACGAAGTTTAGCAGCATGAACATGATATCCCCCAATATATGGTGCCGCTTCTACCACACAAGAAACATGAATTCCTGCTTGTAGCAGCTGATAGCTGACAATTAATCCAACATTTCCAGCACCCACCATAATCATATGCTGGCCTGGTTTCACCCCATATACATTCATCAGTGTTTGTACTGCTCCCGCCCCATATACACCTGGTAAATCATTTCCTGGAAATAGTACCATATTCTCCATTGCACCAACTGATATAACTGCTGCTTTACAGGTCACCTCACAAAGTTGACTATGATACCCATCTCTTTTAATAATACCAAAGGTAAACTGATTTTCTTTTTTCCTTTTATTTCCTTCATAAAAACCAAAAACGGTCGAATCCAATAGGAGGGTAATATCATCATTTTTTTCTAATGATTGTATTGTTTCTCTAAGCTCTTTTGCAATGTTGATGCCTCGGGTTCCAGCTTTTTCTTGTTTGGATCCAAAAAACTTATGAGTCTGTTTGATTAATTGCCCTCCAACTTGTTGATTTTCATCAACTAAAAGCACCTTCGCTCCCTGTTTTGCAGCTTGGATGCTTGCTTCCATACCTGCGGGACCTGCACCGATAACTAGAAGATCAGTGTTTATTGATTGTTTTTTATCTGCATAATCATCTGATGTTTTAGGCCAAGATGCATATTTTTTCTGTGTGTTAACAACTACTTCAGGAGTTATTGGTGCGATACAGGTTCGAACATTTGGAATGCCATTTACTTCCATAAGACACGAGGAACATTTCCCAATCCCACAAAAAAATCCTCTTGGTCGATTAAATCGTATACTTGTTGAAAATGTAGTGATATGATTAGCATGAAGTGCTGATGCGATACTATCCGAGGCGTATGCTTCAAATTTCTTATTGTTAAACGTAAATGAAATAGGTTTTTCCCAGATGAAATCAAGAATTGGATGTTTTTTTATTCTCAGATGCAATTCCCCTTTTGATTGCCTATTTGCTATCTCTTTTTTAATATTTTTCTCCATTAAAATTTTGAATGCAGAAAAATAACAAGGAAATTTTGATTCGTCTTTACCTCATCTATTTTATTTGCACATCCTTAAAATTATGATGTCGTTGTGCAAGTTTTCTAATAATATCAATGTTGCTTCCATTTTTCCCAATGATTTTTGATTTATCTGCAGGGGTAACAACAATACGAGCGAGTGGTTCCTCTTCCGAACCAGAAAAAGAAATCTCTTTTAACTCATATGGTTTACAAAGATTGCGAATGAATTGTTTTTTGTCTGGATGATCTTCAACAAATTTAATTGTTTTTTTAAATAAGTTTCTCAGTCGTTCCAGATTCTTTGCTTTTTTACCGATTGCTGCACCAAGATGGCCATTCCGAACAACAAAAATTACTTTATCATCTGTTACAATACAATCAAGAATGTCAACATGACAAACATTACTAGCTGTTCGAATAAAATCCATGGTCTCTGTTGAAAGCGAAATATCTGCCATGATAACGACTACCTTTTATTCATTAAATGAGGTAATTTCACACCACCATCTTCAAGAATAGCAAATGTTGAGACAGCATATGCTTTACCACAGAGATAACCAATTTCTACATTATTAACTTTTGATTTATAAACAGGTATCTTTTTTTCTTTTGCATATAATGTTATTTCTTCTACATCAGGACAATTATCTGCAAGAACAACAAGTTTTGCTTTTCCCGAATCAATCGAGGTTTTTGTCTGCTTTTTTCCAAAAACGACTGATCCTTTTTTTACAATAGTTTTAAATGATTTTTCAATTTCAGCCATAGTTATTATCACCTACTTCGTCTTTTTTTTCGTTCTTTTCATTGCCAATTCAACAGCACCAGTTCCAAGGTTAACCGGCTGGCCAACGATGATATTTTCAGCCACCCCTTCAAGATTATCGACTTCTCCTTTTCTACTAGCATGTAATAAATGATTAACTGTTATTTCAAAAGCAGCTCTTGATAATACCGATGATTTTTCTCCACTGATTCCATGTCGCCCGATTGCTTTTATCTCTCCATCAGCAGTCATTAAATCTGCAACAAGCATGATATGTCGTAAATCGACATTAAGCCCTTGTTCAGATAAGGTGTTATGTGCTTCTTGAATAATCATATTTCTTGCAGCTTCGACTCCAAGTACTCTTCCAACTGCTTGAATATCATTTGTTTGGGTTCGATATGGATTTACTCCTTCAATATCAAGAACCTCTTCAAGGTTACTTCCTTCACTATAAATCACATATCCTTCATTGGGTTCTTTACGAATAATAATTCGCTTGATTCCATCTACACCTTTGACTTTCAATGTTCGTAATTTTTCACTTATATCCAGGAGATTCTTATAACTTGGTTCATCAAGAGTGACCTTAATATTTCCATTTTTTTGTTCTTTTGCATCAATTTTTCTAATTTTTTGAATAACATCAACGATTTCTTCTGATGAAATACCTTTATCTTTTAATGTATCTTTATCAGGTTTTATGGTGATAACTAAATTTGTAAGATCTGCTTCCATTTCAGCAATATCATTCATTTCAGTAATTTCAATTTGATTCGCAACAGATTTTGCTTTTTCTGCATCGTCTTTATGATCATCATCTAAATAAATATTCATCATTGGAGTTGATGGGACAGATCGTGCATCGACGATTTCAATCAGTCGAGGAAGACCAAGAGTAACATTAATCTCAGCAACCCCTGCATAGTGAAATGTTCGCATGGTCATCTGGGTACCCGGTTCACCAATACTTTGTGCACCGACAATACCGCAGGCTTCCGATGGATCAATACGATTTTGTTGAAAATCATGACAAACCCGATCGATAATCATAGGTATTTTTTTCTCATTGATATTCTCATTAAGAATGATGGATGCTAATTCATCAATAATTCGAAGCGATAAATAGCGACCACCAAGAGATTTGATTATTTTCTCTTTTAGTTTATCCTCTTTGGTCACAACTTTTTTAACTGGTTTTTTAGGTGGAACTTCTTTGATATCACTCGTTTTTTTTATTTCTTTTTTCGGTGTTTTTTTCACTGTTTTTTTTGGGGCAGCTTCTTTTTTAACGGTTGTTTTTCCTTTTGTTTCTGCTTTTTTGGTAATGGGTTTCTTTGTTACTTGTTTTTTCCGTTCTTTTTTCTCAGGTTCCGTTGATTTTTTCACTTGTTTTTTAGCAGCCATGATTCTATGCCTCCTCTAGGATATCAGATATAATCCTATCAAGGTCAACAGCTTTTCCATTTAAACTCCGAGTAGGATCAATGCCATCCTCGCCATATATAAATTGAATGATTTGACCACCTGCTTGTCTAACCGTTCCATCATTTTCAACTTTGATATCTTCTAATGCATTAATTAAACGACGTTGCATATATCCAGACCGAGAGGTTCGAACTGCGGTATCGACAAGACCTTCTCTTCCACCCATAGAATGGAAAAAGTATTCAGTTGGATTCAATCCTTTTTTATAACAACTTGCTACAAATCCTTTGGCTTGAGCTCCAAGATCATGTTTTTTGAAATGAGGTAGGGTTCGATATTGATATCCTCGATGAATTCGTTCTCCTCTCACTGCTTGTTGACCAACACAACCAGACATCTGAGATAGATTAAGCATACTTCCACGAGCACCAGATTTTGCCATAAGAACAGCACTGTTTTCAAGACCTAGATGTTCCCCTGCGATTTCTCCAGCCATGTCACGAGCTTTGCCGGTTACCCGCATAATTTCCATTTCAAGAGTTTCTTCAAGGCTTCTCCCGGGTAAACTCTCTAAATCTCCTTCTTCAAATGCTTTTACTAGATTACTTATCTTTTTCATTGCCTTTTCAAGACCTTCAGCGATCTTTCTTTTCGCTTCTTCAGGAATATCCTCATCATCAATGCTCGTGGTAAATCCTATCATAGTTGCTGCAGCAATGCCAAGTCTTGTAATATTATCAATAAATTCTCTTCCAGCATCCATGCCATGATCTCGAATGATTCTATCAAGAATACGTCCTTTAAATGCACCAACACTATTTTCATCAATGGTTCCTTGGATTAATTTTCCTTTTTTAATAATAACATATGCTTTTTCATCATCACTGTTTTCATAGGCTTTTGCTTTATATTTTATATTTAAATCTTTTGGAAGAAGCGTACTGAAAATATCACGACCTCGCACATATTTAGTTCCATCATCATCAGTAATAACTGGCACTGAATCATGAAATTGTACGGCACCAAGTAAATAGGATGCAATAGGAATTGGAATTTTCCGTTCTTTATTTGTTAAAAGAAAACTACCAGAAATAATATCATGAATTCCACCGATAATTGCACCACCAAACCGAGGTGATAAAATATTTTCTTGTACTTTCATAAGAATTTCAGCTTCAGCTTTTGCTTCCTCACCTTGGATGATATGTAAGTTCATCTCATCGCCATCAAAATCAGCGTTATATGGAGGACAAACACAAAGGTTAAACCGAAATGTTTTTCCTGGAACAACTTTAATTCGATGTGCCATCATGCTCATACGATGAAGTGATGGCTGCCGGTTAAATAATGCAAGATCGCCATTCATAAGTTGCCGCTCAATAATTGATCCAATTTCAAGTTTCTCTGATACCATTTCAGCATTTTTCTCAGTAACCTTAATCCTTCGTTTTACTCCCTCAGCGTTTTTAATAACATAATTTACACCAGCAACATAGGCTTTATCGGAGGGTTTGTATTTTTCAGAAATCATGTTTTTACACCATTCAATATTATGAATGGTGACTCGGACAGGAACTGTAAGTTCTTCAGCGATACGAATAGGAACTCCAATTTCATTGATACTGAGATTTGGATCTGGTGAAATAACAGTTCGCGCTGAAAAATTAACTCGCTTTCCTGATAAATTACTTCTGAATCGACCTTCCTTTCCCTTTAATCGCTGTGCAAGTGTTTTCAAGGGCCTACCAGATCGATGACGAGCTGGAGGAATACCTGACGTTTGATTATCTAAATAGGTAGTAACATGATATTGTAATAGTTCCCATAAATCTTCAACTATTAATTGAGGTGCACCGGCATCTCTGTTTTCTTGTAATCGTTGATTAATTCGAATTACATCAACAAGCTTGTGAGTGAGATCATCTTCTGAACGTTCCCCTGATTGTAAGGTAACTGAGGGTCTAACTGTAACTGAGGGAACAGGTAGCACTGTTAAAATAGTCCATTCCGGTCGTGCCGCATTTCTATTTATATCAAGTAATGGTAAATCTTCATCACGGATTTTTTCAAGCCATTCACGAACTTCTGAAGCAGTAAGTTTTTTTCCATTTTCTCGAAGAGAAGTTGGTTTATCCAGTTCGATTTTACCTACTTCACGGCCGCAATGAGGACATTTATTTGATTTCCGTGCTTCATTTACTATCTGTTTAAATAAATATGCGGTATTACGACCCTCGATTCCATATTTTTTCAATTCATCAAGAAAATCTTGCCGTTGTTTATCTGTCAATAATAAATGACCGCAATCACGACAAGTTGAACGGAGACAATCACGAATGATTTTGATATGGCCTACATGAATCACCGGCATCGCAAGATCAATATGGCCGAAATGACCAGGACATTTATCTTTTCCAACTCGTTGCCCACATGTTTTACAGCGAAGACCAGGCTCAATTACACCCATTTTTGGGTCCATCAAACCCATAGCAATGGGAAATCCATCTTCATCATAGGTGTCAGCAGTAATAACTTTTGTTGCACTCATTTTACGAATTTCATTTGGTGAAAGTAAGGTAAAATAAATTTCCCCAATTTTTTTTGTGATGCTATTAACTCGTTCCATTTTCATTACCCCCTATACAAGTGACTCCAAACGCATTCGCGGTGCGATACCAAGTGACTTTAATTCATCCAGTAACAGTTTAAACGCGTAGCTCATTTCTAAAGGATATACATTTGCTTTATCGCCACAGACAGAACAACGCAAGCGACCATGTCTATCTTGAATTGCGATGTGACCGCAGGTGTTGCAAACATATTTTATCGTTAAGTCAGATTCATCAAGTAATCGATCTTTAATTACCATGGCAGCACCATGACCGATGAGACAATCTCGTTCCATCTCCCCGAAACGTAATCCTCCTTCTCGAGCACGACCTTCTGTTGGTTGCCTGGTGAGAATCTGGACTGGCCCACGGGATCGTGCATGTATTTTACCGGCTACCATATGGTGAAGCTTTTGATAATAAATGCAACCAATAAAAACATCAACTTCTAATGTCTTCCCTGTTGCACCATTGAATAATCGTTCTCTTCCATGATGTTTAAATCCATTGTTAACTAGTGCTTCCCGGAGGATTTCTTCTGTTTCTCCACTGAATGAAGTTCCATCAACAAATCGACCTTCTAAAGCACCAACTTTTCCACCTATCATCTCAAGGACATGACCAACAGTCATACGACTTGGAATTGCATGTGGATTGATAATCAAATCCGGAGACATTCCCCACTCATTGTATGGCATGTCTTCTTGTGGAACAATATAACCGACAACACCTTTTTGTCCATGTTTTGATGCAAATTTATCCCCAAGTTCAGGAATACGTTGTTCACGGACTTTTATTTTTACCATTCTTGAACCATTCACTGATTCAGAAAGCATGACCTTATCAACAATTCCACCTTCACCATGTTGCACAGTAACAGATGTTTCTCTTCGTTTTTGAGGAGTAAGAAAATCAGTAGGTTCCTCTAAAAATCGAGGTGGTGAGGTTTTTCCTACAAGGACATCTCCTCCATTAACATCACATTCCGGTGAAATTAAACCATCTTCTCCAAGATTTGTATAGGAATCTTCACTACGGACACCACGACATTCAGGATTTGGTATTTCAAAATGGTCCTCTTGTCCTCCAGGATATCGTTTTTCTTCGCTTCCATATGTTCTGAAAAAGGTACTTCTTGCAAGACCTCGTTCGATACTTGCTTTACTCATAATAAGAGAATCTTCCATATTATATCCTTTAAAACAAGTAACTGCAACAATAAAATTCTGACCTGCGGGTCTCCGTTGGAATTTTAAGTATTTTGTTGCATGTGTTCGAACCATAGGTGCCTGTGGATAATGCATGAGATGTTCTCTGGTATCCGGTCTTATTCGATAATTGGATGCTCCAAAACCAAGTGATTGTTTTCCCATTCCTGCACCCATGGTAATACGCGGTGATGAATTATGTTCTGGATAGGGAACTAGAGAGGATCCAATTCCAAGAATACATAGAGGATCAAGTTCCATATGGGTATGATCTTTGGTAATGTCTTCTTCGTTTAATGCAATGAGCGTGTTTTCTTCTTCTTCTGCATCAATGTATTCAACAGCCCCTTCGTTGATAAGATCCATCCAGGATTTGCTCCCATGAAGGACTTTTTTCATAAATGATTTTGTAAAAAGTAATTTTCCTTTTTCAACAACGGCAAGAGGTCTTCTCAGTCGACCAGAATCACAATTGACGATAACGTCATTTTCTTCTTCATAAAATGCAACGTTTACCTCATTGTGTAACAGACCTTTTCGCCGTCGATCACGCATTTTTAAAATAAGTTCGCTTCCATCAGGATGAATACCAATAAGATCTCCATTTAAGAATACTCTTGATCCTTTCGATCTTTTTGCAACTTCTTGGATGCCCAGATCTTTTAACACGCTTTCAACTTCTTTTTCAGAAAATCCTTCTGAAATTTCAACGGTTAATGCAAGGTTTTTCACCAGACCACAATTAGGTCCTTCAGGTGTCTCATTAGGGCATAATCTGCCCCATTGTGTTGAATGAAGATCACGAGCTTCAAAATGAGGTTGTGAACGAGTTAAAGGAGATGTGACACGACGAAGATGACTCAGAACTGCTAGGTTACTCGTTCTATCTAAAAGCTGAGAAATCCCTGCTCTTCCACCGACCCAGTTACCTGTTGCAAGCGCATGATGAATTCGTTGACTTAACACATCTGATCTAAGGGAAGATGAGATTTTAATTTCTTTTCCTTTTGCATGAATTCGTTCGATTTGATACTTTAAATCTTTACATAACGCGGTAAAGGAAACACGGAAGAGATCTTCCATTAAATCTCCAGCAAGTTTCAATCGTTTGTTCGCATAATGGTCTTTATCATCTTCTTCTCTTTTTCCAAGGGCAAGTTCAAGAACTGCCATTCCCATACGCGCCATAAAAATAGCTTTTGTTATCCTATCTTCTGGTTCATTTCCAAGATGTGGTAGTAAATTACGATCCATGAGAGCTTCAACGCGTTTTATCCTGTATTCCTTTGCTTGGCCACCAGCAAATTTCTTTCCAAGATATGCGACCGCTTCATCTTTTGTTGTGATACCATATTCATTTGCGCATTCTTCGATATTTGCAAGGACATATGGCTCCATTTTCGGATCAACACTAATTACTTCTACAATTTCCTCATCATTTTCCATGCCAAGTGCACGTAGTAAAATCATTAAAGGAATCTGTCCATAGGTTGTGGGAAGCGACACCATGAGCATGCCATCGGTCTTTTTTTCAACAACCGTTAATGCTCGATACCCTTCTTTTTGTGAAAATACTTTAGCTACCTCGATTTCTCGACCATATCGTCTACTTTTTTCCACAAGAACTCTATTCGGTGCAAGATCTTCAACGGTAATTAACACCCTTTCTGTTCCATTACTAATAAAATATCCGCCGGGATCCAAGGGATCTTCTTGCATAATTTGGAGTTCACGATTATATTCTTCTTTTGTTAAAGCCCGATCTTTTTTTGATTCAATAGTTCTTCTGGAAAGATTACAAGCTTTAGATTTTAACATAATAGGAAGTTCTCCAATTTTAACTTCCTCTGGCTCATATTCTACCTCATCTTTAATAGGTATAAATTCAAGATAGACCGGTGCTTCATAGGTTAAATCACGTAATCGAGCTTCCATGGGTTTTAAATCCCGCATCGTTCCATCTGCTTCTTTAACAACTGGTCTATCAATTTTAATACGACCAAATTTGATTTTGTATCCTTCAATTTCAGGATAGATATACCCTTTTTCCATTTCCTCTTCTTGGCCGATAACAGTGCTATCCACAATATTTTGCAACCGACGATTCAAAAAATCATTATAGGAGGCAATTTGATGGTTTACAATACTTCTATCCTGATAAAAAGCATCTACGAGTTTTCTCATAGTATCATTTCATCCCTTATTTATTATCTTCAACAACTAATCGATAAGCAATTGATTCTTTTGCAGTATGACTTTCCCGAACAATTTTAATAATTTGGCCTGCTGTAGCACCAATAGATAACGAAACAGAATCCGTATTATAAATCTTGGGAAGTTGGTTGGCTTCAATATTTAAATGCTTAATTAAATCTTTTTTCTCCTTATCTGATAAAATAATGTGATTAGGAACAAGAATGTGATTAGTAATATTCTCTATTGGTTTCTTTTTTTTGGCCATATCGGTGGATACCTCCATATTATTACTCGGGCGAGATAACGGGCTTGTGGGGATTCGAACCCCAGGCCATCCGGTTAAAAGCCGGATGCTCTACCTAGCTGAGCTACAAGCCCACTATTGATAGTTAACTCTCAGGATTATTAGTTAGAATAAATGATATATTTTAAACTCAGGGTGTAAACATTATTGGATAGCCTACCGGGTATAATGGTTCCTGTATAAATACGTTATGGGAATGTTGAATATTCTTCATAATATCTCAATTATAAATTTCTGCTTTTAATGTAAGAAATCATTTGGATATGCATCATGTATCTGTTGATATGTTGAAGCCATAATTAGCTGATTTTTTCGTTTTTTAAATGTAATGTCATAATCATCAAATATTGGATTTCTTCCAAGAAGAACTGGGATGTCTTCTCTTGTAGAAACATGAATCTCTTGATCTCTATAAATTGTACACCTATTCTTCAAGCCAACGGCCATATCAATCGTTGCTTTATATAATGCTGTTGTTCCTCCTGCTGTTTCGACATCACAAGCGGGTTCTAAATCTAATTCAAGAAATGTTGCAATGGGATAGGGTATCACAATAAAATCACCACCTGAATCAAGTAACGATTCGATAACAGGAGTCATTTTTGTCTTACTTTTAAATTTTACAGGTACAATAGGATAATGTTCAAAATTTAAAATAAATTCTTGGTGATTCATGTTATCCATGGCATCATATTAGCCCAAATAATCTTTTTGTTTTTTTTATAAATTAATTTAATTGATAAAAGCATCAACTTTTTTATTACATATTGTTAATAGCTTTTCAATGTCTTCTAAATCTGTTATAAGAAAATCTTTTGTATATTGTAACCGGTCATAATGTTGTTGAACTTGTTGAAAATGCTTTAATTTATCTACCATACAATTATAAATTTCAGCATTTGATCGTCCGCAATCTTGATCACATTCTTTACAATAACTACTTTCATATGAATTGATGCTGTCCTCATTTTGCACGAATTGAATAATGTGATGCAGATCATGAAGGCTTTTTTGGATATCTTCTTTTATTTCTTTTAGATTTACCTTTATGGCTTTTTTTTCCATATCACACGTACCCATCCTTAGTACTTATCTATTATGTATTATTTAAATCAAAAAGGTTTTATTTATCTAAGAGACTTTCTCGGGGTGTGCCAGCATATACCTTTGATATTCGGATTGAATCATTTGGAAATTTGTGTTCGGGGTATTTTTCTTCTGCAAGTTTTAGCATATCTTCAAGATTTGCACTATGATCGACTATTTTATCGTTAAATAGTAGAATCCATTCCCCTGAAAAGACTTTCTCATATTCTGATTGAGACATGCAAATGGACATAAAAACAATAAACTTATAAAGATATCGATGTCTTAAAATAATGTTGATAGCGTAATTTATTTATAGAAGATCCTGCAATTTAGCGAAAATTATTTATAATACCACTTATAAGATTAATGGGGTATAGTAAAACATAAATTAAGGCGGATAGAATTTTTCATTCTATTATATTAGATTTGTAAGAAGAGGTCAATAAAAATGAAAATTATAACACTTGATGATTTATCTAGAGCGATTGCAAATAGAATAGGTATTAATATTGAGGAAGCGAGAAGAGATGCAGGGTTTGTCCTTGATATTTTTGGTTTTGACGATCGTGTCATTGATAATGTACTAGATCCTGAGGATAGACAATTATTTTATATTCTTGAAGAAGAAGGAATGCTTGCAACTGAGAGAGAAGAGACGACCTTATATGATGGTCGAGAATGGAGAACGCATTATTGGCAGATTCGCAAAGAAACCATACTCAAATTTGCAGCAGATGTAACTACTCCACCACGATCAATGATGTATGGTGATCAACGAGCTGTTTCAATTATTAATGATATGACTGAAGATAGTATCTATGGTCAATTAGAAGAGGATTATTGGACGACAAGACAGATTAAAATATAAAACAATTTTAATCTTTTTTTTTATTTTAATGTATTATCTCATTTCTTATAAGATTAAAAAGATTAATAACTATGTTTTTATTTCCTAATCCATACTTATTGAATAGTTCTCATTAAAAAATATTGTTCAAAGGAGAGATTTTCATGGCAAAACAAAAGAAAATAATAAGTTCAGAATCAGTGACAGAAGGACATCCTGATAAAATGTGTGATATTATATCTGATTCACTTCTTGATGAGGCTCTTAGACAGGATAAAAATTCAAGAGTAGCAATTGAAACAGGAACAAAAAACGGAGGAGTCATGGTTTTTGGTGAGATGACCACAAATGCCTATGTTGACATCCCTCGTGTTGTTCGTGAGGCAATTAAAGATATTGGCTATACTGATTCAAGTTATGGTATTGAATGGGAAACATGTTCCGTGTGGGTACAGATCACAGAGCAAAGTCCAGACATTTCTCAAGGGGTTTCTGAAGAAACCGGTCTTCATAGAGAACAAGGAGCTGGAGATCAGGGGATGATGTATGGGTATGCATGCAATGAGACAAAAGAATTGATGCCGTTACCAATAACCCTTGCTCATAAATTAACCATGCAATTATCTAAAATTAGAAAAGAACAAGTAATTCCCTATCTTCGACCTGATGGAAAGTCACAGGTTTCTGTTGAATATAATGAGGAAGGGGAGCCAACTAGGGTCAATACTATTGTTGTTTCAACACAACATGATGGTGCGATATCTCATGAAAAAATTAGAAATGATGTCATTAAACATGTCATTCATCCAATTTGTGAGGATTGGATAGATAAAAACACGATTTTTCACGTGAATCCAACAGGTGCATTTGTCCGAGGAGGGCCTTATGCAGATGCTGGACTAACGGGTAGAAAAATAATCGTTGATACCTATGGTGGAGTTGGACGACATGGTGGTGGAGCTTTTTCAGGAAAAGATCCTTCAAAGGTGGATAGAAGTGCTGCGTATGCCTGCCGTTATATTGCAAAAAATTTAATTGCTGCAGGAATTGCAAATGCCTGTGAAATACAATTAGCATATGCGATTGGTGTTGCTGAACCCGTATCCATCAATGTCGATTGTTTTGGAACTGAAAAAATTAAATTACAGAAGATTAGTGAGCTGGTAAGAGATTATTTCCCTTTAACCCCACATGAAATTATTACACATTTGGATCTAAAAAGACCTATCTATAAACAGACTGCATCGTATGGTCATTTTGGAAGAAATAATCCTGATTTTACCTGGGAAAAAACAGATAAAGCTTCCATTCTTTGTAAAGAAGCAGGTCTTAAATAATAAAAGTGCATTCACCCTTGTTATATATTATATTAGATTATATGTATATAATATATTGTTGCGATCGAATAGGAGAATGAAAATGGTGGAATTTGAAACTATCGAAGCTGAAGAAATAAAATTTGGCAGAAATAACTTCATTGAAGTTTCAAGAAAAAAAGTAACGACTGATGGCAATGAGGTAGAATTTGTATCCATTGCGCGAGGGTTCTATTTACAAGATGGAGAAAAAGGATGGAAAGCATCCATTACCCTTCCAGCTGAAAAGGAAAAGCGAAAGCAAATTGCTGATTTAATTAAAAAATATTAAATCAATCCTCTTATTTTTATTCTTTAATTTCTGCTTTTTGTATCTTTTTCCCTAATGGACAATCAATGTCACCTGATAGAGATAGGATTCGATATTTTTTTCCCGGTTTTACTGATTGGGTTACACAAATATCATAGTATTTGCATAGTTTTTTATCACACTTGATGGGAGTAAGAGTGGTCGTGATTCCTTTTGAAAACTTTATATCGATTGCAATGGTACTTGGCTGCTGTTTTACTTCAACAACAATTACTTCACCTTCATGGATGGGACATGTGTGGTTCTTTTTCCGTATTTTTGTTATTTTATATGTCTGATAGGGCTTTAAATTAAAACAGATATGGGTTAGTTTACATGATTTACATTCTTGTAATGGCCCATGATAGATAAATTCAAAATTTTTAATAGCTAGTTCTTTTCCAATGAGGGTGACTTGAGGCATACAATTAGATAACTCCTGTATTTTTAGCAAGAGCATGGGCGGCTTCTTCTGTTAATCCTCGTTCTCCAAGGATTGTATATCGTTCTGGACGAATTTCTGTTGATCTGACGAGAGCTTCAACAATTTTTTTCTTGGAAACTCCTAATCCTTCTGATGTTGTTGGAGCACCAATTTTTTTAAGCGTATCTTTAATCAACTCCCAATCACCACCATGTAAATAGGTCATAAGAATCGCACCAACCCCGCATTGTTCACCATGAAGCGGGCGAAGCATTTTCCTTCTTTTTAAGAGAATTCCAGGTCCTAGATGATCAAGCATATGTGAAAACATATGTTCGGCACCTGATGCAGGTCTGGTGTTTCCTGCAACACTCATTGCCACTCCTGATACAATCATTGCTTTTACTGCAAACCATACTGCTTCTTCCACATTTGGTTTAATTTCATCAGCATGATCAATAATCAATTGAGCTGCGGTCTCTGCAAGAACTGCTGCATGACTGCTGTATTCCTCATGTTTTAAGCGATGTGCAAGTTTCCAGTCAAGCACGGCGGAAATATTTGAAACAACATCAGCACAACCTGCTGCAAGCATTCGATAGGGTGCTTTGTTGATGATATCTGTATCTCCAAGTACTGCGAGAGGAGATGTTGCTGTTTTCGAAACCGATCCATTACGATGTTTTAGAGAGGCTCTTGGTGATGCAATGCCATCATGGGATGCACAAGTGGGAATACTGACAAAAGAGCTTCCCAGCTCATGGCTGGCAAGTTTACTGACATCGATAACACTTCCACCCCCTACGCCAAGAAGAATTTCTGATTTTAATTCATTGGCATAATTCATGACATTGTTAACTTGAGATACTGTGGCACTAGTAATGATTTTTTCTTCAACATTGTAATCTGCTTTTTTCATCAATTTAATAATTTTATTACCTGCAATACGCTTGGTATCTTTATCATGTATGACTAATGCATTTGAAGCTCGGCTGATTCTATTACATAATTCTCCGATTTGATCAAGTGTTTTATGTCCAACGATTATTTCTCTTGGAAATACCATTGTTTTAGATTTGGTAAATCGAAACATACGGAGGTACTAAACTATATGCTTAATATTTAAGGATGTCGTTATTTGAGATTTTTTAATATTAAGATATAGGAATATAATTTTGTAAATAAAGAGATTAATTTTAAAATTATTTGATTTATTTTGTTTTAAATTAAACACATTTATAATGATTGTTTCAATAAATATATATTAAAAAATAGAATAAAAAACAAATTATGCTATTTCTAGCAATGTTTATTATCCTTTCATCTTTAAATAATATTTATTACATGTAGATTTAAATGTTTTGTCTTTTATTCGAGAAGATCCTTTATTTTTTCTATTTTTGACCAAGAATTAGGTAGATATTATTTTAAAAAAGGATATTTATATTAATATTAGATGAAATTACGATGAAAAGAACAGTTTTTTGTTTAATTGTGGTATTACTGTTGTTATTGATTATGCTTCCTTTTTCAACAGCTCTTGTTGAAAATAAGACTATTTATGTTGATGATGATAATATCAATGGTCCTTGGGATGGTACTATAGAACATCCCTATAAAAAGATTCAAAATGGTATTGATGCTGCAAATGATGGTGATACTGTTTTTGTTTTCAATGGCTTTTATGATGGTTATCATGATATTTATGATAAAGATATTGATTTAATTGGAGAAAATAATGAATTGACTATTATTGATGGTCGTCTTTATATCTCTTCAACGGGAGCAACTATATCTGGTTTTACATTTCAAAATAGCGAGAAAGATGGTATTACATTTTATCAAGGGAATTCCAATACCATTTCAAATAATATCATAAAATCAAATGATATTGGAATAAATATAATTAAATCTAATAATAATTTAATTATTCATAATGTTATATCAGAAAACGAGGATGCAGGTATTATTCTGGAATCATGTACTAGCAATCATATTGAACATAATGAGATATCAAATGCACCTCATGGAACAGGAATGCGAATTTTTACCATAAGAAATACATTAATTGATAAAAACAATATTTATAATACTAAATGGGGAATAACAATTTTATCGGAAATAGAACGACAGATTTTTACCGATCAGAATAAGATCATCAATAATAATTTTAAGGATAACTCTATACATGCAGGAATAAGTGCTGATTGGTCATCAGTTGTTTATACACGATTTTTTCATAATTACTGGGGAAAACCCAGGATATTTCCTAAAATAATATGGTATATAGACCGCGGGGGCAATGAATGTTTTATGCCCTGCAATATCGATTTCCATCCGGCATTATTACCAATAAGAAATTAATAGACATTACAATAATCTTTTTTTAAATATTGCACAATAAGCAGTAATACTTAATAAATTTTCCAAAATATAACCGAAACTATTATATTTGTGAAAAAACATTAAGATATACTATGTTTAAATCAATGTCGGGATTAGAACAACAACTATATTTCCATCTAGGTGAAAGAGATCAACGAGTTTTTACAATTCAAGATATTAAAGAAATTCTGAATATCTCTCAAGCTCATGCTCGAAACATAGCATCTGATATGGTCAAAAAAAACGTTACAGAACGAGTGAAACCTGGATTATTTGTACGCATACCCGAATCGGTATTACTAGATAAACAACAATATATCGAAGATGCAATATTGATTGCGGCAAAGTCAACTTCAAAAGCATTTTTATCTCATTATACTGCACTTACCATTCATGGACTTGCAGAACGATATGCAACACAGATATATGTTACAACAACAAAACATCAACGGAATATTCAATACCATGAAATGAAAATAAATTACATAAAAATAATTCCAGAAAAATTCTTTGGGTTTACAACTATAAACTATTCAAATAATAACATACAAGTATCCGACTTAGAACGAACTATTATAGATGTTATTGACAAATCTAAATATGCTGGGGGATGGAATGAAACAATAAATTGCCTTAAAAATCTTGATGAAGTTAACTATACACAATTACTAACATATCTAAAAAAACTCAATAATAAAACAATAGCACGAAAAACAGGATATATAATTGACCATCTAAACAATCTAAATCTATCAAAGAAGATACTCAAAGAAATAAAAGAATTATCCGGCTCAAACGATCTTTATTTTGACGAAAACAAAAAAGGAATATATGACCAAAAATGGAATCTAATAATTCCAGAAGATACAAAGGAGACAATAAATGCTTTCTAGAAAACAATTTGAACAAATACAAAAAACAAAAGGATTCAATTTAGACCTACTAGAGAAAACTTACCATCTTACAATGGTATTAAACGAGATGCAAAAACATCCGGTATTAAGCGAAAATCTAACCCTCAAAGGTGGGACAGCATTAAACTTCCTGTATCTACCTATTCCGCGACTCTCAATAGATTTAGATTTTGACTACACTGGAAAAATAACAAAAGAAGAAATGGTCAAACAAAGAGTAAAAATAGAAAAAGAAATCAAAACAATCTTCTCAAAATTGGACTACAACATAAGGGATAGGGGTTCCTCATACATAATCTCAAGGCAAAGTCTACAATACCAAACCATTAGAAATACAAGAGATCACATTAAAATAGAAGTGAATTACTTGGATAGAGTACCATTAGGGAAAAGGGAAAAAAAGAAATTCTCATCAATATTTCCAGACATACCTACTTTTTCAGTAGCATCTTATTCAATTGAAGAATTAACATCTCAAAAATCAATAGCGTGTTTAGATAGATCTGAAATAAGAGACCTCTACGATCTACATATGTTGTCAAAACAAAAAATGTCAATAGAAAAAATTCAAACATTTACAACAATCTACTTCTGCATGTCTGCAAACAACAGTAAACCAGATATTTCAAAAATAAAAGATTTTGATATTAAAAAAATACAACAAGAACTTCATCAATTCATGAGAAATAGTGAAAAACTATATCCAAGCACAATAAAAAAAGATGCGTGTATGTTTCTAGAAGAAATATTTGCATTTAACAAGTCACAACAAAAATTTATTGACATTTTTTTTAACGAAAAGAAAATATTTGCTGAATTAATAGAAATCAATGAAACAAAATTAACAAGACATCCTGCGCTATTACATAAATTACAAAAGATAAAATAATTTGCATAGAGAAATTAAAAGAATCTGATTTTTAACTCTATTGCCCTGAATCTTTCCAAGGGAAGATATGGATCTGCTGGGGCGCCTGTATTTCTCTGTTGTTTCAAACGGTAAAACGCGAAAATAGCCGTTTACTGTTTGAGCAGGTTTTGTTTTTTCAATACTTATATCTCATTTTTTCTTTTTATTTTAATGATGTTATAAATAGTTGACAGTCTTTTTTAAAAGAGTTAATTCGATTACAGGTTGCTTATGTGCTAAAATATAATGGAAAACGTATTCCTGTTGTTGGTGTTGGATGGCTTGATCATCGATTTGGAGATTACCATCAAACTGATAAAATCGAAACCTATGATTGGTTTTGCTTACAACTTGATAATAATGTGGATATTATATGCTGGTATGCTTATGTTAATGGAGAATTTGTCTCTGAGCATCTAATTATGACGTATATGCTTGCTGATGATACGGTGGAAGTTGTGGAAAAAGATGCTTTTAAGATAGAAACACTTGATTATTGGTTATTTTCAAAGATGAAAAAATATGGGTGCAAATGGCATATTACAGAAAAAAATCATAAACTCGATTTGTTTGTCAGACCTACAATTCCAAATCAATTGTGTTATGTTCCATTTCCTTTTGAAATGCGAGAGAAAAAGCGGTTATGCCTAGCGGGTTTGTATGGGTGTAGTTCAAAGATTGAAGGGACCTTTGAAGGAAAACTTGTAAAAGGAAATGGTTCCGCAGAATTAACACGTATTTGGGAGTAAAAAATAATTAATTATGTTAAAATAATAAGTAATTAATCTTGAACTATAATAGATTATTATATAATTTAATGATTTTGAACAATTATTACAGCAAAAGATATTTATAAAAAAGAAGTATATAATTAATTAGGGGGAATTACTATGAAAAGAACAGTTTTTTGTTTAATTGTGGTATTACTGTTGTTATTGATGATGTTTCCTTTTTCTACTGCGCTTATTGAAAATAAGACTATTTATGTTGATGATGATGATAATATCGATGGTCCTTGGGATGGTACTATAGAACATCCCTATAACGAGATTCAAAATGCAATTAATGCTGCTAACGATGGTGATACCGTTTTTGTTTTTGAAGGTATTTATAAACAAATTGGGGTATTGGGAAAAAATATTGAAATCATAGGGGAAGATAATAAAAGTACGATTATAGAACCGCAGGGGAGCGCAAGAGTTGTTTGCTGGTTTTCAAATTCTGACTTAACATTAAAGAATTTTTGTATTAGAAAAGGATTAGAATATGGAGTTTATATCAGTGAAGGTGGGTTTAATACTATTTCTGATAATATAATCGATTCAAATGATGTCGGTATTTTAATCTATGGATCTAATGATAATATTATTGAAAACAATATTATTTCAAATAGCAAAAATTGTGGTATTTCAATAAGTTCATGTAACAGAAATATTATTGAACATAACATAATATCAAATACTACGGGTATATGTGGAATTAGTATTTTTGAAATACGTAATTCTTTAATTAAAAACAACAATATTATTAACAATAAATGTGGGATAAATGTTTATTGGGAAAAATCAAGACAAATGTTTACTGATATGAATAGGATCATTGATAATAATTTTAAGGATAACTCTATACATGCAGGAATAAGTGCTGATTGGTCATCAGTTGTTTATACACAATTTTTTCATAATTACTGGGGACAACCAAGGATATTTCCAAAAATAATATGGGCCATAGATCCCTGGGGCAATATAGGTTTTATGCCCTGCAATATCGATTTTTATCCGGCATTATTACCCATCATAAACTGCTAATGTTGATTTCGAGATAAGGTTCCTATCATCAGACATATCGACTTTTTGACTAATTTAATATAATATCGTTTCTATGTCACCGTTCGTATGGTTTCTGTGAGTCAAATCCTCCAACATAAAAAACTAGTTCTCATAGGTGGATTAGGATTACTCATTCTTTTATTGGTCCTAGGTTGTCTTTTTTTTCCAACAGTATTTTATGATAACTTTATTTGGAAATATTTTTGGGGTCCGGTGGTTGCTGATGGATTAGAACAACCTGTGAGTCATAATGGTGTTATGGCTGCTGAGAAATTCACTCTTGTTTCTGAAATTGTTTATGGGTGTATGGTTCTTGGTGGACTTGCATCATTATTATATCTTCTTAATAAATGGAAAATTAAAATTGATACGAATTTTTTTATTGCAATATTTCCCTACATTCTCTATGGAACGGTAGTAAGAGTGTTGGAAGACGCAGAATTTTTCGCTGAACCCTTTGTATTTTGGTTTGTCACCCCTCTTGTGTATTTTCAAGCATTATTCATCATATTATTATTTACTTTTATTGGAGTACTACTTGAGAAAAAAATAACCCATAGATATATCACTGTGAAAAAAATTATCTTTTATAGCGGGATTTGTCTTGTCTTACCCTTCATCTATTATATGATTTCATGGATGGCAGGAAACCAGTGGAGCATATCAAATGGGGTCAGATATGATGTTTTTTTTGTTGTATCCATCATATTAGCAATCATCATTCTCATCATCTTTGGCATTACCCGTGCGTTAAAAGAGAATCCTTCTATTCGTATCTATGGAACCATCCTAAATCTGTCCATGATTGTGGGTCATATGCTTGATGGCATCACCAGTTGGATTAGTATTTATGATCCTTTTCAAATGGGGCTTCCGGTATATGTTGAAAAACATCCTGCATCTGATATGCTGATGCAACTCTGGCCTCCGTTATTTCCCATTGTTAAATTTATTTTAATTGTAGTTGTTATTTACGTGTTTGATGTCTTGTATAAAAAAGATTTAGAAGAATATCCCATGATGAAAAATCTATTAAAAATAGGAATTTTCATTCTTGGCTTTGCTCCAGGTCTTCGAGATTTACTACGAGTTAGTATGGGAGTATAAGATATGAAAAACAAGCATCGTCGACATCCAGATTGGTTAAAAGTACCAATTCCTGGTGGAAAAACCTATGCAGCAATGAAAGAACAACTAAGGAACTCACACCTGCATACAATTTGCGAAGAAGCAAAATGTCCGAATCAAGCTGAGTGTTTCGGTAATGGAGTGGCAACATTTCTTATCCTTGGAGACAGGTGCACTCGTAATTGTCGATACTGCCATGTAACCCATGCAACTCCTTTCGTACTGAATGAAAATGAACCATATGATGTAGCAATAAGTGTTCAACAGCTTGGGCTTTCCTATGTAGTGATTACCTCTGTTACAAGAGATGATTTATCAGATGGTGGGGCATCGGTATATGTTGAAACCATTACAAAGATCAAAGAGATGAATCCGGGGTGTAAGGTTGAGGTTCTTATTCCTGATTTCAAGGGGAATCAAACAGCATTAATGAATGTATTACAAGCCAGCCCGGATGTGTTAAATCATAATATTGAAGTGGTGAAAGCATTATTTCCATCTATCAGACCTGAGGGAAATTATGAAAGAAGCATCACGTTATTGAAACAAAGTAAAACAGAGTATCCCAAGATTCCAACAAAATCTGGATTTATGGTGGGACTTGGGGAAACAGAAGAGCAAATCGATGAATTATTGCATGATTTAAGAAAAGTACAAGTTGATATGTTGACAATAGGTCAGTACCTTCAACCATCCAAAAACCATGCGCCAATACACAAATATTATACACCCACTGAATTTGATTTATTAAAAGAAAAAGCATTAACCCTAGGTTTTGCTCATGTTGAATCGGGTCCTCTCGTTCGTAGTTCCTATCATGCAGAACAGGCTATGAAACAGATGTAACAAAAATTGATATCCATATTTTTATAAATGTATTAGAGATGATGATTCCTGAACATCATGAAGATACAGTCCTTATATAAAGTTCCTCAAGGAAAATTATTAAAAATTACTATTGAGACTAATACAGATAAAAAAAATATAGAACAGATTAGTATCACAGGAGATTTTTTTGCTTATCCTGAGGAATCTATTCAAAAACTTGAAAAGATGCTCTTACAAAAACCGTTTGATAAAAAACAACTTTCTGCTGAAATTACTTCATTTATCACTTCCAATAATGTACAATTCATTGGAATTGATGCGGACTCGATAACTGAAGCGATTATGAGGTGTGTACAATGAGTGAACAATGGCGTTTGCTACTCACAGGAGCGCATAGTGCTGCTGAAAATATGGCCATTGATCGAGCAATATTAGTTGCTCATAGTAAAAAAATAGTTCCACCAACCATTCGTTTTTATTGTTGGGATCCACCAGCCATATCCATTGGATATTTTCAGGGATTACAAGAGGAGATTGATTTAGAAAATTGTAAAAAATATGGTGTTGAATACGTTCGAAGAATAACTGGTGGAGGCGCTGTATTTCATGAAAACGAACTCACGTATAGTATGGTTATTGATGAACAGCACCCTAAAATATCGAAAAATATTCTTGAAAGCTATGGAACCATTTGTGGTGCAGTGATAAAAGGGCTTACTCATCTCAATATCAATAGTACCTATGCCCCGATTAATGATATTTTAGTCAATGGAAAAAAAATTTCTGGAAATGCACAAACAAGAAAACATAAGACCGTTCTGCAACATGGAACCATTATTACTGATGTTGATGTTGAAAAAATGTTTTCATTATTAAAGGTCCCTAATGAGAAAATAAAAGATAAACTCATCTCAGATGTTAAAGAGCGAGTCACCTCGTTAAAACATCAAATGAAAAAACCGGTGGCATTTGATGATGTTGCTGATGCAATGAAAAATGGATTTGAACAAGAATTTGATGTTACATTAATAGAAGAAGAGTTAACCGATGAAGAACTCAAATTATCAGACGCATTTGTTTCAACCTGTTTTGGAACCAAAGCATGGAACCATCAGCGATAATTCATTGATACATATTGAACCGCTTTCTTTTTTTTCTAAAAATTTTTCTTTACATAATCCAACAGTGATTTCCCGGTTAATTTGACACTTGCAGGTCCAATACGTACATAAAAATACTGCTCATTTTCAATAGTAATAAATACTTCTTTATCACTAGGAAAACAATCTATTTTAAGAATGTTTTTATCGTCAATGGGAATAATAGTTGAGTTAATGAGAGGTCGATATTCATTTCCTATATGGTTTTGGATAAGATTTGAATAATGTTGAAAAAATTTGTCAATTGTTTTATACCCCTCTTTTTCAATTCCAAGAATTTTTCCATTATCCGAAACACCAATTAGTAAAGTACCTCCATCCGTATTTAAAAACGCGGTAATGGTTTTTAGAATTTCATATTCCATCTGTTTATCATAAGTTTTTGTATGAAGATTTGTTCGTAACGTTGATTTAAATTCGACCTGTTCATTTTCTCCGCTTAAAATAAGATTTTTTATGGTATCTGGAGATTTCATGGTATCTTTAAATAATGTTGGATTTCTATTTATAAAGGATTTAATGAGCATTGGTACTATTTTTCCTTCACCATATTTGAGATACATATATACGATTATTGAGACCAAAGAAGCTCCTAGAATCGTTAGAATGAGTCCAAGGGGATATTGATCTAACCCAAATGATATATCGAATTGATAGAGCACAAAACGCAATACTTCCCATAAGGCTCCAACAGAAACGGAAAAACTAAATGAAAAAATGGTAATAAGTTTATAACCATATTTTATTCTACTATTGAAATAAAGAATATACATGAGGAAAAAACCAACAACTCCGAAAAATATCCCTAAAATAATTTGAACAAGGGCACCGGTTAATATTTTTTCAAAAGCAACTGTTGAAAAAAGTGCAAGGAGGTATAATAACTCAAATGGAAACGGAAGAATCACATCAGTTATTTTTTTTATTATACCTGGGGCAAATGTTAAAAATAAGACGATGATGTTTAAACAAAAAATATCAATACGTTGAATTTCAAATTCATATAGAATAAAAAATAAAATGAACAACCTAAGTAACCATATGGAAACAAATCGTTTTTTATTTTCGATGATGTATGATCGAACCCCATTCTTTTTCATAGCTCTTCATCATTTGAGAAACAATCAAGTAATTAATATCTTATGAATTTTAATACTAATTTGGTTGTTTATATTTCCATAAATCAATGGTAAATTTCCATTCTTTCTTAACATGATTAATAATGTTTTTGTCGATTTTATAGACATTTACCTTGTAATCCTTTTTCCGTTCTAAATATTGCTGCATATTTGGAACTGCTTGTTTAAAATGAGGAATTCTTAAGGTATTATAAATTTGTTCAACTTGTTTTAATGGGTCTTTTACTAAGTCTTCGTAACGAATTTCAATAAGATTTTCTTTTGGAATGAGTTTCTTTTGTTCAAAATAAGCATGCATCAATCGTTTATAATTATTAATGACTTGTTTTTCTATCTCTTCAGCATTTCCTTTTTGTAATGCCATTTTCTCTAAAACTTTATTTCTCATTTTAATGGTTGATAAATACACTTTGTATGGATTTCGATAGATATGAATAAATTTCGCATCTGGAAAAAGTTCCAGGAGTAATGGTATTCTTGCTGTATTTGCCGGGTCTTTTAACAATAGTCTTTTTTCTTGGTTCATGTACATAACCGTTTTCATAAAATTGTGATACATGGCTTTCCAATCATCCATTTCCTCCTTTGATAGACCCGTATAATGAATTGATTTTATGTATTGTTCTTCAGCATTTTTTGGAAAATGGATTCCATGAAAAAAAGACCATGGTGAAAGAATAGCGATTCCTGCTTCTTCTTCATAAGGGCCATTAATAGCAACTTCAATGTTATCCATAGGTCTTGTTTTTGGTAGAAAATTTGCAAAAAACTCTTTTGCCGGATCAAGCAATGGAAAACTATCTGGAAGCATGGTATGCCAGAGGGTAACATAACAAAATTGCGGATCTTCGCTTAATAACTCATGAAGGTAAGTTGTCCCACTACGCCAATGTCCAATGATGATTATTGGTGGATGTTTTATTTGAAATTTATTGATTTTAGATTGATATAATAATTTAAAGAGCATTCGTGCGGGAACTGTAAAAACAGATCCAAGGGTGATAAAAGCAGCTCTATCAAGATATTCTTTATCTATGCCGCCATTTTTATCAATTATTTCAATCCAATTTTTTGGTGATATGCCAAAGAGCGGATGCTGAACATTTTTTTTCATCTTTTGTTTATTCGCATTCATATGATGCTTCCTCCCGATGAAGTATCATCATGTAATTTAAGAGGGATTTATTTCTTTATTATGTTTCTTATATTTTCTTTTCATACACGCGATATTTTTTAATAATATTTGCACCTGTTAAGGAGATAGTAGCATGGGCATGTTTATTTTTTTCATCAATCCATCCAACAATAGCTCCTTTATACCCTCTCTTTTTCATTTCTTGCAATGAATGATAATTAAGAAGCGTTCCAATGTGTTTATGTCGCCATTCTTTTTTAATGCCAATAATATGTAATTTTCCAATATCGATATGGTTTTTTTGATTAAGAAATCTTAGCAATTGATAGGGATTTAATTTTCCATTCATTTTTCTAAACACTTGATTATATTCGGGAGTAGACCAGAGATAAGCAATGGGTATGTTTTTATATTCTGCTATATGAAATAATCGTGCATCAACTGCCCACCGTAATTGTTTCACACCAAAACGTGTTTTCACTTCCTCAGGAGATACAGGAATATACCCCCAGTGATCTTTAAAGGTCTCTAAAAATAAATCAATCCACCAGTCAAGTTCTTTATTTGTTCTCAAACGATTAAAGGTACGGACTGAAATGCCATTATTAAGACAGAGTTTTGCTTTTTCAATAAATATTTTAGGAAATTCTTTTCTTAAATCAACGTAATACTCAACCAAGTCTCGTTCTTTTCTCATTTGAAATGATTCACAAAAGGATGTATAATAAATAGGAGAATATGTGGAAAGAAGGCTAGGTGGAGAGTTATTTGCTTTTATAAGAAATCCGCATCCTGTATCAACTCGACCATTAATAGGTCCTTGCATTAATGTCATATCCTTTGACGCAAGCCAGTCTTGTGCACTTTGAAATAAAAGATGTGCAACATGTTTATTATTGATGGACTCAAAAAAACCGAAGAATCCAATCTTTTTATGATATGATTGGCAATAGAGGTGATCAATAAATGAAGCGATTCTACCAATTGGTTTTTGATTTTTATAGGCAATAAACATGGTTTTTTCAGCGTGAGACCAAAAAGGATTTTTATGATGGAAAAATTCTTTAAACTCAGTCCAAAATGGTGCAATCCAGTTCGGATCACTTTTATAGATTATACTTGGAATTTTATAAAATAATGAAAAGTCTTTTTTTGTTTGAACTGGCTTAATAGAAATCTCATCTGCAGATGAAATTTCGGAATTAGTATGTATCATGTTTAAATCAATTCTTTTTTTATTTACTGCATAAATTATTCGATTAAATATCTTAGTCCAGAATAATCGGGATCATATCTTCTAATTTTTCCAACATTTTTATTAAAAAAGCCGATAGGATAGGGATTATAATAATTCCAAACAACCTTTTTATCAGCAGTTACCTCACTAAAATAGCCTGCATTAGCACTACATAGAAGTGTATTTCCATTGGGAAGTCTTTGTGCACCAGACATTGTTGTTGAATAGACATCTGAGGGATTTTCTGCAATATAGATCCATGTTTGATTCTTTGGCCCATATGCAAATCCTTCTTCATAAAAATAAAATCCCTGCATATTTATTGGAGGTTCTATTTCATCGATTGAAGAGTATCGAAATTGTTCTCTACTCCCAGCGCCATTGTTAAATACTAAAAAGTTTCCTCCACCAGGGTACTCATTTGGAATCCATGTTGCATCATGTTGACCAAAGAGTTTTTGATCAATTCTATCACCCATACCATATGCTTGCGGATTTCCCCATCTATAAAGAAGATCGCCACCTTTTCCATATCTCCCACCGTTATGTCCTGCAGCTTCTTCAGTTGTAGTACTATGATCGATAACCCATATCTCATTAAAATTATGAATACTTAAAAGGATCTGATCAAGCTCTTCATTATAATCAACTGAGTTGATATGCAACCAATCACTTCTTCGCCCCCCAAAATTAATATCAATTAATTCAGGATGATCAGAAATAATTCCATAATGTTCCTTAGTTGGGTCAAAATCTTGAATGATGTGGTCCCATGCATGCCATTCCCAAACGATATTGCCTGTATTAAGACCATTTGGTTGCACTTCAATGATATGATCCGGCCAAAAACTACTGCCTTGCAATATTTCTGGATTCTTCCCTTTATTAATTGCCTCATCAAAGGTTTTTAACTCCCATGCAATAATAAGCACATTTCCATTAGGTAATGTTGTAATATCATGGTGGGCGCAATATTGATTTGTTGAATACTCGTATTGCCATACCAAAGTATCATTCCAATCAAAAATTTCAACTCTTCCTTGGTAGCCACCAGCCATAAAAGATGAAGAAGCAACTAGCGATGTTCTAATCAAATTTCCATTTTCCATTAAATAAGAAATTTGCGCATCTGAATAGATACTGCTTGTCCAGGAATGAACGATATCTCCATTATTTGCAATTAAGAAAGATTTAGTATCCCACATAGGAGTAAACAGGGTATAACCCTCATAAGAAGTACCATCTATAAGATATTCTAAGATGATATCCACATAGGGTCCAATGACATTTGCCATCAATTCCATTTTAATTGGTTGAATATCCAAAGCTGTAATTTCTAATAAGAATTGTGGAAAATTTGAATGAAGACCAATTCCAAATCCAAAAAGAAAAATATTAACGTTTTTTTGCTCATTTGAAGCTATTTTACTAATTTGATAATCTTTTTTTGGAATAAGTAAATAAGTCTGAGATATAGGTTCGATATGAATATGGATATTTTCAATATCAATGTTCCCCTGATTCTCTAATACAACGGTCAAACCAAGTCCTTCATTTTCAATTTCTATTATTCTTAATGCAGAATTACGTAGAGAGGAACAACTTTGTTCTTGATGAGCTTGGTTACAATTTTGAATCGCTATTGGGTAGCCAGAATATTGTGGAATAGAAAGAATAGCCAAGCATATTGCAGCGAAAAGTATTTGTTTTTTTGTAATTTTCATGAGATTTCACTTTGTAATAAGTACTTTAAGCTAATTAATGCTTTTTCCCAATTCATTCCCAACTTTATCTTAAAAATGATTGAAAAATAGGTTATGCTGGTGGGGATGCATCATCATATATTCGAACAGATGCAATTTTTCCAGTTTTCCCTATTTTATAAACTGCTATACCTGCCTGCGGTTCAAACTTTTTTGATCCCCATTCATCAAACACATATTCAACTGCAAAATATGTTCCATCATATGTTGCGGTACAATGTTTTAAAGGAATACCTCCCTTTATAAAAGCAGCACTATAGAATTCATCTCTCCCTTTTGGTCCCAAATGTCTAAATTTTAATCCACTCGGCTCTTGGACATATGCATTTTCCTCAAACAGGGATAACATGATCTCCTTATCTGCATTTTTTAACGCAGTCATATATTGGATAATAATCGCTGGTTCTTCTAAATTATCTACGGGCTCTAGAATTGGGTTAATGATTTTATGTTTTCCTGTTATAGGCCAGTTACTATGATATAATCGTATGTTTTTTATATAATCAGATTCAATTTCAATAACAGCGACAACTGGTACTTCAATTTTTTTATTATGATCTGGATAAAATATCTGGAATTCCATTATTAGTCGTTCATCTGTATCAATGACGTTGAATAACTCTACTTTTGCCTCTTTCTTATTTAACCATTCCTTTTCATTTAACATAAATAATTTAATAGAATCTCTTCCCTTTATGAAACCATCATTTGGAGTAAAGATACTAGAGTTTTCTTTTAGTAATAAAAAGAGTGCATCAATATCTTTTTTTTCAATTGAAAAATATTTTTTAATTAAATCTTTAGCATTCATTTTCAATCACCTAGTAAGTATCACATTTACAATTGTATTCTATTTTTCAATACATTCGTTATTCCATCAATTTTATTCTTAATCAAGAAAACCAAATAAGTTGTTTTCTATTTATATTAGTCTATAGAATAATCATTTCAACACATAATACTTCCAAACGCTATCACACTCTCCTAGTTAAATCATAATGATTTTTTTAATTGAGAATGTTTTGGATATATTTTCTTGGAATGTAATTCTATTGGGAATGAATTGGGAATGAGTTGGAATTGAACTGGAAAAATCCATATATACACACTATTGCACATTCAGTTATGGAAATCAAAAAGCTGATGTGTGCCAATGAAAGATAATATACGAAATCAATCACAATTTGACGTAACAAAAAAAACAATCATAGAATTGAACAATGTAAAAAAGATATATAACATGGGTGGAGTAAAAACTCATGCATTACGAGGCGTTAATCTAAAAATTAAAAGAAAAGATTTTGTTGCGATTATGGGACCAAGTGGATCGGGAAAATCTACATTACTGCATATGATCGGTGCGTTAGACAAACCTACCTCAGGAAATATAATTCTTGATGGAGTTGATATTGCAACTCTCAGTGAATCAAATCTTGCAAGATTACGGGGGAAAAAAATTGGTTTTGTATTTCAATTCTTTAACCTTCATCCAACATTGACAGCTTTTGAGAATATTGAACTTCCGATGATTATTATTGAAAAAAACAAAAATGAACGGAAGAAAAAAACGTGGGATCTTTTAAAAGCAGTTGGATTGGAAAATCGAGCGGATCATCTTCCATCTCAACTGTCTGGTGGAGAGCATCAAAGAATAGCAATTGCAAGGGCTCTTGCTAATGATCCTGAGATTATACTTGCAGATGAACCTACAGGTAATTTAGATACAAAAACAGAGGAAGAAATTATGAAATTTTTACTCAATCTACAGAAAGAAAGGCAGATGACCGTTGCAATAATCACCCATGAGCATGAAATTGCCCAATATGCACAAACCATTGTTCATATTGTTGATGGAAAGATTGCAAAAGGTGGTTAAAATGAAAAGATTCATATCGATATTCGTTATTTTATTAACATGCTCATTTTTTTTATCAATTTCAGCAGTTTCATCGGAAACCTATCCAAGCCTACAGATTTCATTTTCTGAGGAGATTTTCACTGCAACTCCTGGAAATCAAGGATATATAACCCTTGAGATTAGAAATGGTGGATCTTCAACGGCAGAAGGCATCCAGATTATTGGGACTACAGCTGATTATTCAATTATTCGCTCTGAGGGTGAATGGACAAGATCATTTGGTGATTTATCTGGTGGATCTTCACTTTCAGCTTTATTTCATTATAAAGTTGATTCTTCAGCCCCTCCAGGTCTTTATGAAATGAAATTTCAAATAAAATCGTCAAATGCAGGGTATTATACTCAATATGCATTGTTAAAAATAGAGGATTCTGAAATTATTGATATTAAAGCGTTATCCCCTACTTATTTAGATATTGGTAAACAAACAACGATGACACTTACCCTATCAAATAATGGGCAAGTTGATGTTGAAAATATATTGCTTTCTTGGGAAGATGAATATACCTATATTCTTCCCGTTGGTACGGATAATCGAATAAAAGTTTCATCGGTAAAAGCAGGAAATACTACCGATGTATCATTTGATGTTATTGTCAGTCCCTCTCTTCCAGCGGGTGTATATCCATTGTATTTTACATTGAGTTTTTATGATCTGGCTGGAAGTCAACAAACGATAAGTTCTCAGATTGGTGTTCAGATTGGTGGCGCAACGGATTTTGAAGTTGTTTTAGAAGAAACAACCGGTAGTTCGACAACATTAGCCATTGCAAACACAGGGGCAAATACTGCATCATCGGTTATTGTGAAAATCCCTGATCAGATATCCTATGCAACAACGGGTAGTAGTTCAGTGAATCTTGGAAATTTAGAGGCCGGAGATTACACGCTTTCCACGTTTCAATTATCTCAGACTTCATCAAGTGATAATGTTACTCAGCCTCCCTTCGAAGGTCAGGATTATAATGGTCAAGGTTTTAATATGAGTCAACGACCATTTGAGAATCCTAATTTTAATATGAGTGGAAGAGCTAATCTTATGAATCGAACAAATCCGGGTAATACTGGAATAGATTCTGTTTTGATTGTTGAAATAGATTATACTGATTTATTTGGAATAAGGCAATCAGTAGAAAAAGAAGTAACGATGACAGCTACCTCAACGTCTTCAATTGGTAATACGGCGTTTCCTTTTAGTAGATCATCAGGACAATTTTCCAGTCAATCAGAGGAATCGTTCTTTGATATAGATACTGGAACTATGTACATTATTACAGGGGTTCTAGGTATTATTGTTATTGTCGTAATTATAAAATTCAATACAATAAAAACACTGCCAAAGAAATATAAAGACCGGAAAGGGAAAAAACATGAAAATCAATGAGATACTCAGGTTATCTCTAAATAGTTTGACTCATAGAGGTTTACGTAGTTGGTTGACTATTCTTGGCATTATTATTGGTGTTGCTGCTGTGGTGGCAATGCTTTCGGTTGGAAATGGAATGACTCAAAGCATTGAATCCACAATGAGTGGCTTAGGTGCAGATATTCTCACCATCAGTTCAGGTTATACTCAAGCAGAGGGATCTCAAGGCGGATTTGCAGGAAGGGGAGATTTTAATCCAGGTCAAATGTCTGGAGGGCCCTTTTCTCTTTTTTCCGAAGAGACAATCAGTAGTGATGATCCAACATTAACCGATTCGGACATTACCGCTATTTATGCAGCTGATGGGGTTGTAGCGGTATCAGGTATTGTTTCAGGACGTGGTGAAATGGAATATCTCTCTCAAGATGTCCGTGTTGAGATAGAGGGAGTTGATCCTGTATCATGGGGTGAAATTACAACTTCTGATTTGGATTCAGGAAGATTTCTTACTGATGCTGATATGACTGGTGTTGTTGTAGGGTATAGTGTTGCTAATGATATGTTTGATAAAGTATTAACAGTAAATACGCAGATAAAAATTGAAGGAAATACCTATAAAATTGTTGGCATTCTTTCTCAATCGGGGACCGGCTCTTTTGGTGGAGATGATCGTACTGCTTTTATGACACTTACTAGTGCAAGAAATATTATTGATGATGTTGATTCTGGAGAATATTCTTCAATTGAAGTAAAAATTACTGATGCTGAATACTATTCAGAAGTTAGTGAAAATATTGAACAGGTGTTATATGCTTCTCGTTATGTTACAGAAGATACACAGGATTTTACTGTTACATCTCCTGCATCAATGGCAGAGACAATGACGGAGACCATGGAGACATTATCATTTTTTTTCATTGGTATCGCTGCGATTTCTTTACTTGTTGGAGCGATAGGAATTGCAAATACAATGTTTATGTCTGTGATGGAAAGGACCCGGTTGATTGGTATTTTAAAATCACTTGGATCAAGGAATTCTGAGATTATGAAATTGTTTTTAGCTGAATCAGGCATTATTGGTTTTATGGGGGGACTTCTTGGAATTTTTCTTGGATTAATTTTGATTGGTCTTATATCAAATATGGGTTTTAGCCTTATGGGTGGAGGTCGTATGGCAACCACAACATCGATGGTTGTTGTAACTCCTGATTTAATCTTGTTTGCCCTTATTTTTTCAACGGTTATTGGTATTGTTTCAGGAATGATTCCTGCTCAAAAAGCAGCAAAATTACAAGTTGTGGAGGCAATGAGAAGTGAATGATGTAAATAGTTCGTATTATGATGAATCTATTTACAGGGGTTTTAGCAAAAAGTTCATAGAGTCATTATCCGCAGTTTTATTTGATGAGAATTGAAGAAATATTATGATAGAACAAATTTTGAAAGAAAGGTGAAAATATGAGAAAACAAAAAAAATATACTAAGTGTCATATGGCAAATTTATTAAAAATATGCATTATGTTATTTCTAGTTGCATCTCTTTTTATTACTTTTGTAAGTGCTACAAGCAATGAAGCCTGTAAAATAACCGTTACAAATAGAGGTGATTCACAAGTTTTTGGTGGGAGCTTTCAGTCCAATCCACTCTCGTTAGACATCATTAATGAAATATCAGATATTGATCATATTAAAGAAATTATACCAATTATTACAAAAACATATGGTTTTGAACAAGGAAATGTTAGTGGAAATCCAATCAATCACGATGAATTTAACGGTGAACCCCCTGATTGGAATAAAGTTCCAGGAAATGCACCTCCAGCCTGGAATGGTTCTCAATCTGATGGAATTATTAATGGTAGAATGCAAGAAATGGTTGATTTCATAATAGAAGGGATTTCATTAGAATACATACACTCGTATCAGTGTTATGAGCTGCCGGGTGAAATGGAATCTGGACGTATGTTAAATGAAAATGATTTATCTGTGGTATATATCGGGGAAGATGCTCAGAAATATTTTAATAAATCCGTTGGTGAAGAAATACAAGTGAATGATATGAATTTTACCGTTGTTGGAATTTTTTCTAATGATACTTATAATAAATATATATTTATGAATGCAACAGATGCACGTATCCTTTTAAATCTTGGAAATTCTGAAGTTAATGGTCTTTATGTTTATGTGGATGATGCTGATTATTTAAATGATGTGAGCAGTACCATACAAGAACGTTTTTCTTATCTAATGACTAGATATATGGGGGGCTCTAATATGATGAGACCACCAGGAGATAATTTTCAATTTCCCTTGGGAGAAACAGCGCATAATCCAACTCCTGGATTTGAGATAGTTATTGCTCTTTGTGCACTTACAGTATTTTTTATATATACAAAATCTAAAAAGAAGGCAGGTTAATTTCATGGTCGATCAAGTAGAAACTTTTCCAAGTGTTTTTAAATACGAAGTATATAAGTGTTTTACAAGGTTTTCTCAATGCGTGAGGTCGAAAAAGCTCTTTATTGGATTCTGGCGGGTACTATGGGCGGTGCTAATAGAATAAGAATCCTGACCGAACTTTTAAAAAGGCCTCAGAATACCAATACATTATCAAAAAAGTTGCAACTTGATTTTAAAACGGTACAATATCATTTAAAGGTTCTTGAGAAAAATGGTTTTGTAACCTATAAAGGTGGTGGTGGTTTCTCAAGACTATATTTTCCTTCTCAAACGGTAGAAGATAATGTAGAAACACTACAGGATATCATTCAACAAATGGAAGATCAAATACATAATAAAAAGAAAAAAAGAGGGTGAAACATGAAGATAATGCAGCAATATATGAATATAAATCCAAAAATTAGATCTGTTATTTTTATAGCAGGACTCATAATAATTGGAATCATTATTGGACAACTTATTGGATATCTGAGCTCTCCCTATCTATTGGAGGCTATTGAAGGTCCGAAGGATCATCATTTTTCACCATTTGCGTTATCAGAAGATCAAAAACAAAATATCGTTAATGGGTACACACGAGTATCCATGATTCTTAGTTGTGAGATAATGCTATTAATTGGTCTTATCTATATATTTGTTCAATCATATAGAAAAACTAGATCAAGTTATTTAATAGGATTTATTCTATTTGTCAGTGTCTTTTTTCTGAAATCGGTGTCCTATTTTCTAGCAATAACACCGTTATTTAGAGAACCAATACGAGCTGCTCCAATATCAATTGGTCCCTTATTAGGAGGCTTCTTTGGTCCATTTGGGATTTACTTCACGCTTTTTGAAATATTTGCTATTTGTATTCTTATATACCTGAGTCGTGAATAATTAGTTTTTATAATTCGGACAATATGCATTTTTTTATATATTTGGAATTGAGTTGGGAATGAATTGGGATTGCATTGGAATTTGATTGGAAAAAATCCTTTTAACTGCAGTAAATCATAGTACTATTAACAAAAAAAATGAGGTAAAAAACCATGAACAAAACAACAAAAAAACTCATCGGGGGCTCATTAATCGTTGCAATCTTAGCATCTATCGGTGCGGTTCTTGTGTCAGCTGATACCAATGAAAAAATCGAGGATGAAACACCATTTAAACATTTTGGCTTTGGTAAACCAATGGAAAGACACCCATCATTTCAATCTGAATTAACAGAAGAACAACAAGAGGAAATCAAAGCTCTCAGAGAAACCATGGAAGAAAATGATGCATCAACTGAAGAGATAAGAGATGCAATCAATGAAAAACTCCGAGATTTTGGTATTGAAATACCAACAAGAGATGAAACACTTGACACGAAAATTGAACAGACAACACAACGATTAGAGATCTTGGAAAGACAAAAAGAACTTAGAGAACAAGGATACAGTTGGGATGAAATATCTGATGTCATTTCTGAGGAGTTTGACATAGAATTTCCTGAGAATCATTCAACTGATAAGATGTTTAAGAGTGGATTTCATGGAGCACGTTGTAGAGGAGGTTTGAATCAAAACTTCAAAGACAATGGTGATTCAGATATCTAATCGCATCCCACCTTCATTAAAAAATGAGGGGGAATATGCCATGTGTCTCCCTCCTCCTCATTTATTTTTAATAAATGTATTTTGTTAGGATGAATGAAAATGAATGAATATGGACTTGAAAAGAAATCAAAAATATATCAGATTGGTTTGTTGTCAATAATTATTATTTCAATGTTTACAACTGGCATAGTTGTTGGTGGGATTTTCACATACGCTACAACATCTCAAACTATCGATGGTTTGAACTCGCAAATTTCAGATCTTTATGTAAAAAGCGAACAAAAAAATGTTACCTCGATTGAGTATTATATCGACGAATCCTCACTTGCAACTCTTTATGCCCAGGTTAAAGATTCAATTGTGGTTATAACTGGTGTGGTGGAATATCAGAGTTTTTTTCGCATAAGTTATACGACTATCCAAGGATCGGGATTTATTTATGAATTCGACAGTGGGTATTATGTTATTACAAATAATCATGTCATATCTTCAGCATCAGATTTAGTGGTTACCTTTTCAAATGGTAATGCTTATGCTGCTGAGTTAATTGGATGTGATGCATATGCAGATCTTGCAGTGTTACAAGTCGAGGCTCCTAATTCAGAATTTAATCCCCTTTCAATCATAGGTTCTTCATCTCTGAAAGTCGGTGATCCTGTTGTTGCTATTGGATCTCCAATGGGGCTTGACAGTACCATGACCACTGGAATCATAAGCCAATTAGGAAGAACCATTGAAGAATCTCTTGCAGGAAGTTTTCCAATTGCCAATATCATACAAACAAATGTTGCGATTAATCCAGGCAATTCAGGAGGTCCTTTATTAAATTATAATGGAGATGTTATTGGAATAACAACAGCAATCATAGAAGATTCTGAAGGCTTAGGGTTTGCTATTCCCTCTGATACGATTTTAAAAGAAATCGATTCATTAGTTACCAAAGGTAGCTATAATGATCATTCATGGTTGGGGATATCAGGAATTGATATGACTTATGTCATTGCCCAGGATATCAATGTCGATGTAACTTATGGATGGCTCATAAGCTATGTATCTGAAAATAGTGCTGCATCTAATGCGGGTTTATATGGTGGATATCAACAAAGAATAATCATTGATGAATATGTTATTGTTGGAGGAGATATTATTATTGCAATTGATGGAAATCGTGTTATTAACGGCGATTATCTTATGTCGTATCTTGAATCAAAAACCACTCCAAGTCAAATAATAACATTAACCATTGTAAGAGATAATGAAATTCTTAACGTTCCCATTGAATTAGGAAGACGACAGGTGGTGAGTTAATAACATTTTGAGCTATATCAACCTCCCTTTCTTTTTCCCTTATTGTGTTTTGCATTTGATATAGCTCAAAATCTTTTTTTGTTATAGGGACAAATATAATAGATGACAATATATTTATAAAGAATTACAAAAAGATATTAAAAAATATATCTAAATAAATTCCTTTTTATCAATTGGTATTTGCATTCCATCAGAAGCAGCAATAACATTTATGTTTGTTTTTTTAGAAAGAGCCTCAGCAATTTCCCATGGCTTTTCATTAATCATAGTCATGCCAAAATGTGTTAAGATAGCAAGTTTGGGTTTAATTTTTGAAATAATGATTTCTGCATCTCTTATTGAAAGGTGGTTAATGAAATCTTTAGGCTCGACCAATACAACATTTAAAATTATAATGTCGGTGGAATAGTAAGATTCGATACCACTAAAATATTTCGTATCAGAAATATAGGAAATTGATTGGTTATTTGTTTTAAATTTTATACCGTATGTTTCTACATCATGAATATGGGTGACAGGAGTTGAAAAAGTAATATTTCCAATATGATAGGTTTCTCCTTCCCTTAAATAATGAATTTTATTAACATGATCGCGAAAATGATGTAAAATCACAGGATCGTTATCAAGCGCATCTGATGGAGCAAATATATCGCCTTTCTTTTTATGACCGCCATTGGTCATTGCTTCGATCATTATATTTATATCATTTGCATGATCGATATGTCGATGTGAAAGAATGATGCCATCCAAATTTTTTGGATCAAGTTTTGGTCTACTAGATAAACAGCGAACTAGAGATCCAGGCCCAGGATCGATAAGAACATTGGTATTATCTGAAGATAACCAGATTCCACCTGAGTTTCTTATTTGTTGGGTTACGGCAAATCGAGCGCCAGCAGTTCCAAGAAATTTTATAAAGTCCATTTTAGCACCTGTTCATAGTTAAAGTTTCTTCAATAATGTTATCATTTTAAGCTAATACCTTTAATATTTATAAATAACATATGATTTTGGAATATATGTTTTGTTGAAAAACTCATTTTTATTGTAAACAAATTGTCGAGGTATTTTAAATAGTATTCAACCATTATAAATATATTATTTGCTTGGGGTATGATTATGAATAATTTAGATTTATATCAGTATACCTATGATCTTGTTAGACAAATACCAAATGGAAAGATATCAACATATGGTGCTGTAGCAAAAGCATTGGGTGATATTCGAGCATCTCGGGCTGTGGGAAGAATGATGAATCAAAACCCAGATGCAGATGCCATGCCCTGTTTTAAAATTGTGCAATCTGATGGTCATTTAGGAGGGTTTGGTTTAGGATTGGAAGATAAAATTCGTCGTTTACAAGAGGATAATGTAGAGGTTCAATCTGATGAAATCGTTGATTTTGATACTCTTTTATATAATAATTTTAAGACAGATTATCCTTTACAAGCATTAAGAAATAAACAATTAGATATTTCATCAAAGGTTACAACAACGGATGTTTTGAAAGAAGAGGAAATAAAATATGTTGCAGGTTTTGATGTTGCATATCCTTTTTTTGATGATTGGACAGAAAGTTGTGGTGCCTGTGTTATTTATGATATTGAATCAAATGAAATTGTGGAACAAAAAACTATCTTTTCTCAGGTAATGTTTCCATATATTCCAACATATTTATCCTTTAGAGAATACCCCTTTATTGAAACTTTATTTAACAAATTAGAGAATAAACCATCGGTTCTTTTAACAGATGGAAATGGTATTCTTCATCCACTTAAATGTGGGCTTGCTTGTTATGCTGGTGTTTCATTAGATATGGTAACTATTGGTGTTGCTAAAAATAAACTCTGTGGAACACAGAAAAATGATAATACTATCGAATGGAATAATGAAACTGTGGGATATGCTTTTACTGTTAATTCTCGTATTAAAAACCCTGTTTTCATATCGCCAGGTCATATGATTTCATTACAAACATCAATTAATATTGTAAAAAAAATGAGCAAATTTAAACAACCTGAACCTTTAAGACAAGCTCATAAACTTGCAACTGAAACTCTTAGGAAACATTCTTAAAATCATTACTTGAAACAACAGGAATATCCAATGTTTTGCACCATTGCTTACATTGAGTTACTTGCGATTTTTTAAGTGCTTTTCTATGGATATATATTCCATGAACTGGCTGAGAAGCAATTATTGCTTTTTTTAATATATCGATATCAATTGATCCTTGATTAATATGGTAACTGGGGATCATATGTCCAAAAGCAATGTCTTTTTCTAATGCAACATCAGTAAAACGAGGTGCGTAATGCCCTCCGCCATAGCCTACCAGGGTCGGAATGTCTTTTGCCTTTTCCATAATTTCATTATATGAACTTAAAATTGTGATAAGCGATTTTGCAATGAGGGTTGCTGGCTTTTGTTTTACCCATTCATCAATACTGCTTCCCACCTCAACAAATAATGTGGGAATACTCATGAAGGGTCCATGGTGGGTGACTTCAAAACACGTTTTATGATATAGATTTGATTTTTTTGCAGCATCATTGATCCTACGTAGAAGAGTTGTCATTAAATAGGGAATGGCAGGGGTTAATGTTTTTGGTTTTCCCCCAAAATCATTTGATGCAAAATTACCAATGGGGTGTGTGGTAAGAGTGGGTTCTTCTGATTTGCTTCGATGTCTTGAAATAAATATGGCTTTTGTTGGGTGTATATGGAGGGTATCTTTGATTTGTTCTTCAAGATGTTCATGGATTATGGTTTTATCATTAATGGTTATTAGATATAGATCTTGAAACTCATTACTTTTAAAATAACTATTATCAAAAAAGATGCCTTTTTTGTCCCAAGATGATTCAATAAGGAGCGCTTTTTTTATATTTGAACTCGCTTCATCTTGCGTTGAAGAAATAATCACCGTAGACATACTGGAAAGTCCTCCTATTTTGATAGTAAGGACTTATTATATTTAATTTTTAGTCTTTATTTTCGCAGGATTTTTCTTGAGATAGAAGTCGTCTTATGGCTTCTTTTCTTGCAAGAAAATGGATTCTTTCTTCGACTACACAAATATTTGCAATATATCGAATCTCTTTGGCTTCGATTTCGCTTGATAATAATCCAACAACAATCATAATTATATATTATGTGTTATAATAATGTTTAAATACACTTATTGTACGATTATTATCCAATTATTAAAATTTTAATTTACTTTATTTTAAATGCAAACATAATGTATATAACAACCTATTATTTTTAGATAGGTAGAATGAAAGAATTAATTGCAGGTAAATTTATTGAAAAAAAATCAAGATTTTATACACATCTATATACAATTGCAAAAATATCAGAAGTTGATCAGATCCTATCATCCCATCGTACTGAATACAAAAAAGCAAATCATCACTGCTATGCATATATTTTATTTGAAAATAATACTTATTCTGAGAAATATCATGATGATGGGGAGGTAGGCCATCCTGGAAAAGTGCTTATTGATGTTTTAAAAAAAAATCAACTCGACCATCATTTGATTGTTATATCCAGAATTTTTGGTGGGATTAAACTTGGTGTTGGTGGAGTAAGTAAAGCATTTAAACAAGCGGCTGAGGAAACTATCTCATATTATAACGATCAAACAAATTGATTTACTCTTTTGATCTATAAAGAATGGCAAAAATTAATCCTAAAAAAATTGGAAATAACACAATATAGTAAATCATATCAATTGATAAAAATATGGTTAGCATATCAAATTGGTTTAATTGGATAAAAAGTAAGGCTAGTAAAATAAGGGGAATGGATACTCCTACAATTAATGGCGCAGCTTCTCTATTCACCATTTCAATCACCTTCAACCATCTATAATTTGATTAGCAAGTAAAGTGATTAATAATAATTATGAGTATCGTTTAATGAAGGTTTTTTTCGTTTAATTGGAGAAAATTCTAAATTTCCCATGCATACTTCATCCAATAAGCATTTGGTAAAATCTTCTTCAATACTATTTGGACAATAGGATCCGTTCTTTATATCCCAATAGATTTCCAAATAATCCGAATCCATTGCCATGATAATTCCTTCATACTCTTCTCTGCTTCTGCTATCCTTATTTAAACTTCTAGTTACTCGATCCCCTGGTTGAAATTTTTGAAAGAGGGACGGAGACGATGAATGCTTATGCTTACTTTTCATTATTTATTTCCACCTTCGTACTATCCATGTTTCATTTTAACATCGATTTTATTTAAACATTCGTTGATATTAAAACAAAAAATATAATATAGCAAAAGAAAAAAAAGACAAGGAAATAAGGTTATGTGGTTTTTATAGTGCCAAGAACCGGTTCATAAATCAGACCCTTTTCCATAAGTGCATTCAATGCTTCTTCAATTGTGTCAACATCGAGTCCTTGTTTTTCACATTTTTCCGTAATGCTATCCCAAGAAGCCCCTTCATCTCCCTCAAATGATTTAATAACCTCAAGAACAATTTCTTCTGATTCAGTATCTTCCTTACTTTCTGAAGATTTTTGCGATGATGGACTCTCTTTTTTATGCTCAATAGAATCTGTTACTCTCTCATCTGTTTTCAGTTCAGGTTGAGACATGCTCATTGGTCCTTCAACAACATATTGCAACGCATCTTTAATCATACCCTGATAACGATCTATATCAATATGATCATATTGTTGGACTGCTTGTTCTACGCTACTAGAAATAATTTTACTAAAACCAAGTTTTTGTAATTCAGATCCTTGATTTTCAGTCATATTTGTTGCTTCTTTCATTGCATCAATACGATCCTTTGTTAGTTTACATGTTTCAAGAATCCACTGATCGCGAATATCTGAAGATACAACAGCAATTTGTTGTGGGCGAACTGAAGCATATAACATATCTCCATCTTCAGGAATATATGCTCGTGCTTTACCTGTAATTGCCACAAACGCAGGTACCTCGATTAAGGTTAATTGCTCTGTTATTTCAGGTTGGTATTGACCAGAATACAAGGTAAAAACACCGGTTGGATCAGATACATGAGCACGTACAAAGCCTCCTTCTTCTGAAACGTTCTCAACATCTGTTAGCACCCCTACAATGAATAATTTATTAATTTTTGCGCCAAGTGGAGTAATAACATAGGAAGGTGCCATTTCACCAGTACCTTTTTCTTCAAATTGCGCATCATTAAACTCAGTTGCAAACACTCTCCAAGCATGCTCTCTTCTCATATTACAGCTCCCCCTCCAGTGATTTCATCAAATCCGCTGCATCCTTCTGTATGTCCTGGTCGATAAACGCTACTGCTTTTACGATACATGTTGTCCCAAATTGATCATGAACGGTATTTCCATTCAATTGAATTCTTTTTCCAAATACTCTTTCTTTTATAGTATCGCCAAGAGTTTTTGGATCCATTTCTTTTAAATCCTCTTCTGTTTTTTCAAGAATATCCTCTGAAATCTTCTTATTAAATGTAGCACTCATGGTACCCGTTCCATCATCTACAATGCATTTTAATCGGAAATCAGTTATACCATCTACGGTTCCGTGATCTTTACATTGTTTATCACGAATCATGCGATTGCATTGAGGGCATCGCAAAATAAACCCAGAACCTCGTTGAATTTCAATAATGGTTCCTTCAACTTGGATATCATATAAACCTGGATGCTCTTCCACTTCATACATCTTCACAATTCGTAAGGGGACATCTTTTGCTGATATAGGGTCCTTTTTAACTTTTGAAACTGTTGCTTTTTCATCAAACGTAATTTGAGGAATACCCTTCCAGTTTCGTATATAGCCACCTTTTATAGCAATAGTTTCATTTTTTTTCAACTTAAAATCATACCAGGCTGAAAAAGGAACTTTACCTGTAGTATCTCCTAAGATTCCAGAAAACACTATCTTTTTTTCACCGTCGACTTCTACTTCTTTTTCTTCTATCTCAAGAATACACGCGGATAGATCAATTGCACCCATGAGAGGATGTAATTCATAAATTGTTACTTTTTTGGGTTCATATGCTTCTTTTGGTAGGGCATTGCTATCCTTTTTATCCACTTGCGTTCTATTTCCAATATTTATCTGAACGGTTCCTTGCCATTCAGTTGTATATGCATTTGCGATTTCAACAACCTCGCCATTTTGTACTTGAATATCATGCCATGAGGTAAAAGGGACACTGCCACTTTCATCGCGAAGAATACCATAGAAAATCTGTCGGGGTTCTCCCTTAACTGTGATTTCTTTTGGATTAATAGTTATTACCTGAGCAAGAATTTTTACACTTCTCGTATCGGTTTCTAAATCAGATAATTTCGTACGCTCCAATGCGGATGAAAGGAACGTATTTGATCCACCATACTTTTTTACTATTGTTTGCTTGGCCTGATTAATTGGGACGCCATATTCTAAAAAACGCTCGAGTTGTCCTAAAATATCATCGATGTTAACCGATGTTTTTGTATCATTTCCTAAAATTGATAACACATCTTGTGCATGTTTTTTTAAATCCTCTGAAGACAAATGCCAGCCTCCTCCATCAAATTCCATAATTGAAATACATGGACATTATATCAATGTATCCGTCAAATATAAAAATGTTTAGTATAAACCAATAATATTTCCAAATTCATCTATATCAATTTTTTCAGACATTGGATGAGCGGGCAATCCAGGCATGGTTGTGATTTTCCCTGTCATTGGGACAAGAAAACCGGCACCTGCACTAAATCGAATATTTCTCACCGTTATTTTAAATCCAGTTGGTCGACCTAATAATTTTGAATCATCTGAAAATGAATATTGCGTCTTTGCAACACAAATAGGAAGTTTATCAAGACCGACTTTTTCACAGATTGCGATATCATTTTCTGCTGCAATGCTATAAACAACTCTTTCTGCCCCGTAAATCTTTTTTGCAATGGTTTCAATTTTTTCTTTCACAGACATATCTAATTGATATAATGGTTGAAAGTGAGAGGGTTGTTGATGTATCATACTGATTAATTTACCTGCTAGTTCAATACCGCCTTCCCCTCCTTCACTCCATACATCAAGAACAGCGAAGGGAATCTGTTTACTTTTACAGAATTCTTCAATAATTTCGATTTCTTCTTCAGTATCATCAATGAAATGATTAAGACCAACAATAACAGGAACTTGAAATAATGAAATATTTTCCAAATGTTTTTCAAGATTCTCAAGACCTCTTCGAACAGCATCAAGATCATCTCCTTTTCCATTTCGTTTCAGCGCACGAATTGTTGCAACCAGTACCACACCATCAGGTTTAAAATCACCAGCTCTGCAGACAATATTAAAGAATTTTTCTGCTCCAAGTTCTGAACCAAATCCAGCTTCTGTAACAAAATAATCAGCTAGTTTTAATCCAAGTCTTGTTGAAATAATGCTGCTTGTACCATGGGCAATATTTGCAAATGGGCCACCATGAATCAATGCTGGTGTTCCCTCTAGGGTTTGTACTAAATTTGGTTTTAATGCATCCTTTAATAATACACACATCGCTCCAACAGCTTTTAGATCCTCTGCAAGAATAGGTTTCTTATTATAGGTGTAGGCAACAATAATTTTCCGTAATCTGTTCTTTAAATCTTGTAGATCTTTAGAGAGACATAAAATGGCCATGATTTCTGATGCGGGAGTAATTGCAAATGAATTTTCATGAGGTACCCCATCAGAAGGAGTTCCAAGGCCAACAACAACATGACGTAACGCTCGATCACTAATATCAAGCACCCGAGGCCATACGATATATCGTTGGTCTATATGGAATGCATCACCATGATGGATGTGATTATCTAATAGACTTGCAAGCAGATTATGTGCACTTGTTATTGCATGCATATCTCCTGTGAAATGAAGATTAATATCCTCCATGGGAATTACTTGAGAATAACCTCCACCGGTTGCACCACCTTTTAGACCCATTATAGGACCTAAAGATGGTTCACGGATGCCAAGAATAGTTTTTTTCCCAAGCTTTGTTAGTGCTTGCGCAAGACCTATAGTGACCGTTGTCTTTCCTTCACCTTCTGGTGTGGGACTCATTGTTGTAACAAGAACGAGTTTTCCATTGTTGTTGTTTTCAATTCGGTTAAAAATAGATGTGTCAATTTTAGCTTTCAATGATCCCCAAGGGATAATTTCATCCTGATTAATCCCTGCTCTCTCAGCAATTTCTTGAATTGGTAATGGAGTAATTGATCGGGCGATTTCAATATCTGATTTCATGATGAATCAAATAGTAGAAATAATTATTATTTAAACACTTTTTGCCATAACAATACAAATACCTGATATGAATATTTTCTGTTAATGGTAAAAATCGTTTTATTTTCTTAGAAAAAACAATAGCCACAAACTGATGCCAAAAATCCATGCGCAAATAAGAAATACTCTTGAAAATCCAAATGAAATGATAAATATGCCAGAAAATGTTTCTCCTGTTAATCTTCCAATATTAAAAAAACTTGCATACATTGAATAATGGGTTGCAGCAATTTCTTTATTGGATGAATCCATAAAAATGGTACTCATAGTCGTTTGTATTCCTCCAAGAAAAAAACCAATGGTGCTATAGAGAATGAATAGTCCTTCCCATGAATCTAGAATTGTAAAAAAGGGAAAAAGAATAATACTTGCACTTAGAAATATTGCAGATGAAATTTTTCTTCCATATCTATCAGCAGCCCATCCTCCACTAAAAGAACCTATTGCTCTTAATAAAAGAAAAAGTACAGAAAATATCCCAATTTGGCCAATATCAAATTGAAAAATATCTTTTATGTATAACGGTGCAGTAAGAATGATTATACCTCCTGTGATTGGGGTTATTAATGCAAATAAGGATATCAATCTGATATGATTTTTTTTTAATTCTGTAACCAATGTCTTTATTTGTTGCACCTTTTTTTCTTTTTTACCCTCATTAAAAAAATAAGTATACATTGAAAAAGATAAGATGAGAATCCCAGATAAAATAAAAGCAAAATTATAATGAATTATTTTTGATATGAAACTTAGAAATAATGTGCTTATAGCCATTATTAAAAATTGAAAACTAAACATTATTCCGTTAATTTTCCCGCGTTCGTTTTTATCGATAATATCGATTGCCCATGCTGTTTTTGCGGTATCTAAAAATAATAATCCAATATGGCTGGTAAATAAGAAAAAAACAAAAAGAAATAAGAAAGTTTCCGGATCAAATAGAGTAATGGCACATAGAGAAAGTGAGGATATTGTTCCTCCAATGATAATAAAGATCTTCCTTCCAAAGCTAATATAATGATCAATAATCCACCCCCACACTATTTTTATGATCCAAGGGAATGATACAAGTCCAACTATGATGGTTATTATATGAATCGGTATACTTTTTTCATAGAGATAAATTGGAATGATTATAAGAGTTAAAGTTAGAAGTATTCCTTTTGGAAAATTAAGAAAACCAAAGAAAATATATTTTGTTAACCGCTTGTCGAGATCAAACATACGCCTCCATGAATAAAGTTAATATTTTTTATATGATATTTATATTGTATATTAAGATATAATAATTTTATCCATTCTATTATTTAAAATACTGTTTATTAATTTCAATAACTAATTATTTAAATTAAAACGAATTATTAAATAAAATAATGATTAAACTTGATATCAAAGATAGAAAAATATTGTATGAATTAGATAGTGATTCAAGACAATCAGCAAATCAAATAGGAAGAAAAGCGGGTCTTTCAAGAAGTGTAGTAAATTATAGAATTTCTCGATTAAAAGAACAAGAAATCATTAGAAATTATTATACATTAATTGATCCAATGAGTCTTGGATTCATACCAATAAGGATACATATTAAATTTCAATATACAACTTCAGAAATAGTAAATGATATAATTGAATATTTTAGGAAAAATAAATTTTCTACATTAGTTGGATTAGCTGATGGTTTTTTCAATTTATCTGTTGTAATTGAAGTAAAGGATATACATGATTTTTATGATTCTTGGCAAGATGCAAAAAAGAAATTTGGTTATTATTTTGGGCATTATACTTTTTCTTTTTTTGTTAATGAAATGAGATTTAAATCATCTTTTTTACTTCTTAATAATATTAAAAAATCAGATAGAGATAGATATACTTTTATTGGTAAGAGAAAAATAAGTGATATTGATCAATTGGATATGAATATTATATATAGCATAGCATCTAATGCTACTATTCCATTAATAGATATTGGTAAACGTTTGGATTTAACTTCCGTTGCAATTAAATATAGAATAAAAAAATTAATTGAAAAAGGAGTTATTTTAGGGTTTAAAGCCGATATCGATCTTTCAAAAATAGGGTATCAAAAATTCAAAGTATACTTAAAATTAAGAGACTACAACATAAGAAGTAAAATTATTAATTACATTAAATTTAACCAATATCTCTTAAATATTGATACAAATTCTGGAGAATCTGATATTGAATTAGAATTTGTGGTGGTATCTAATAATCAAATTCATGAAATTGTTAACGATCTTATCGATAAATTCCCTAATGAAATAAAAAATTATGATCTTGTTTCGAATATTAAATTGTATAAATATGTATATTTTCCAGAGCATTAAATACATTTTTAATCAATCGTAGGGGTCTAATTATGGAATCATGCATTATAACATTAACATATTTGTTTAAATAGTTTATAAATTTTTTTGAACAAAATAAAAACAGTATATATTATTGATTTATTTTCTGTCAAAAAATCTGTAATAACGTTTTAATATAGAAATATTGATTTTTATACTATACTTTAATAAAATATGAGTAAAACATCATGAAAAAACTAATGTCAATAATATGCATATTAGTTCTAATTTCTGGTGTGAGACTTACAATAAATATATCATGTAATAACAATATTATAATTATAAGCATAGGGGAATTATAATGAGAATAGTAGCATTAGCAAGTATCTGTTTCTTGATAATAAGTGGATATAGTATCGTTGCCGTACCAAATGAATATCAAACAAAACAAATATCCTGTCGTTTTTCTTCTTTAACCATAAATGAAATTCAGGACCATACAACACTAGAGCTTGAAGGAACAAATAATATAATTACAAATTACAATAATTATCTTCTACCCACAAGAATTGAAACAATTACCTTTCCACAAGGTACACACATTAAAAGTATCAACTGCTATCCGGGAAATATTCAAACCGAATATCTTGACAAAGACCTATTGATAACCCCCGAACCAGTCAGTTTAAGTTATGATTTACCACAAATAAAAACCATGCAATCAGAACCAATAACAATTAATGAATGGTATACTTATACTATAGGATCAGGAATTATTAATCAAAACAGAACTGTTATTTTAAAAATTGAACTCTATCCAATTCAATATAATAATAAAGAATCATTGATTCATTGGGCAGAAAAAATTGATATTAATATCGAATATCAAATACCAGAAAGTTCTAATTCAAATAGTAATACATATGATTTTGTTATTCTATCACCATCAACATTTTCTGATGAATTAGAACCTTTAGTTGCTCATAAAAATGAAAGAGAATTGAAAACAAAATCTGTTACCCTTGATGAAATATATGATGAGACTTATTTTCCAGTAGATGGAAGAGATGACCCAGAAAAAATCAAATATTTTATTAAAAATTCGATTGAACAATGGGGAATACATTCAGTTTTATTAGTTGGTGGTTACGACTTATTTCCGACAAGACAATCTCGTATTTATGTAGAATATTTTGATGTTGATGAACCGATTATTAGTGATTTGTATTATGCAGATATTTTTGATGCAGATGGTAATTTTGAAAGTTGGGATACTAATGATAATAATATTTTTGGTGAATTTGATTGGGGGGCTTCTCATTCAACAGATGAAGTTGATTTATATCCTGATGTTTACATTGGTCGATTAGCTTGCGTTGATATATCTGAAGTTGTCACCTGTGTTAATAAGATTATAACCTATGAATCTGAAAAAGCTTTTTCAAAGGATTGGTTTACAAATCTTGTAGTAACTGGTGGAGACACATTTACAGAGGATACTTGGGGAATTGATGAAGGAGAATATGTCAATCAACAAGTCATTGATTTACTCAATGGATTTATTCCCAATAAAATATGGATATCAAATGAACGATTAAGTGGCTCAACCGGATCAAATGAAATAACTGATGCAATTAATAATGGATGTGGATTTGTTCATTTTTCAGGTCATGGTGATCCTCGTTCTTGGGCTACACATCCACATGAAGATGAACAAGTATGGTTACCAAAACCATGGGGTTATTTTAATTCGAATATTATGAACTTGGAAAACCAAGAAAAATTACCAATTGTTGTTCTAGATGCTTGCTCGACTTGTAAATTCAATGTTATTGATAATTGTTTAGGCTGGTCATTTCTCTCCAATCCGAATGGTGGTGGAATTGGGTCCTTTGGAGTTACAACATATGGTTATGCATTTGGTGGCGGTAAGAAGATATCAGAGGGTTTTATTGGTGAGATGGTTTTGAATATCTTTGAGGCTTATGCATCATATGCAAATCAGCAGAAATCAATTACATTTGGTGATTTATGGAATCATGCTATAACTGAGTATATTCATCCTAATATGGAAGTACGTGATTTTGCTACCATTGAATCATGGCAATCATTTGGTGATCCTACACTTATGATCTCAGGTGAATCAAGATGTCCTGAAAAACCCTTAATACCTTCTGGCCCAGAACAAATTAAACCGGGGATTTCTTATTCATATTCATCATCGACAACTGATGTAGATGGCGATTTGATTTACTATCTCTTTGATTGGGGTGATGATGAAATTTCTGAATGGCTAGGTCCATATGATTCAGGTGAAACCATAGAGGCAACCCATACCTGGCAGAGCAAAGGTCGTTATCAAATTAAAGTCAAGGCAAAAGATGAGCATGGTCTTCAGAGTGAATGGTCCGATCCTTTAGCTATTAGTATTTCAAAGATCAAACCATTCAATGCAATGTTAAGTTTTAAGCTAAAATGCTTTGATTATTTTTCTTTTTTTAGAATAATCCAGGATTTTAGGATGGAATTAAAAAAATGAAAAAAATAGTTGTTATAATCCTTTTTTTAATCGTAATTCAAACGGTTGTAGTAGGATTAAATAATAACTATTCTTCAGATGAATTATTAGAAATAGATAGTTCAGCTGATACTGAGTTCTTTGATAATAATAGTTGCTGGATTCTCTTTATTGGTAGTAGTTATTTTAATTATAATGATCTTACAGGTTTATTTGAAAGACTTGCTTTGAAATCGGGTAAAGAAGTGTTTGTTGATAATCATGGAAGAAATGGTTTTTATCTTTATGATCATGCTTTTAGTTTTGAAACAGCATCAAAAATTAATGAGCGAGATTGGGATTATGTGGTTTTACAAGGAGTAGGAAGAACTGTTGCTTATCCAGATTACTTCACCGATCACCCGGTATATCCTGCACTGGTTGAACTTCAGGATAAAATCTATGAAAACTGTGAATTTACAAAAATGATTTATTGTATGCCCTGGGCGTTTGAGGATGGTATGACCTGGTATCAGGATTGGACAGATACCTATGAGGATATGCAGATTAAAATTCTTGAAACCACTTTAAATTATTCAAATGATCTTGATTTTTATATTGCTCCTGTTGGTTGGGCATGGTATTCTGTTCTGAAAGAGAAAGAGTATCCCTTACATTATTTGCATATGAGTGATTGGAATCACCCTTCACTGAAAGGTTCTTATCTCATGGCTTGTGTCCTTTTTTCAACAGTATATCTGGAATATTTAAACGATAATTCCTTTTATGGCGGTTTAATTAAAGATGAAGCAAAATTTTTTCAGACTATTGCATCAGAGATTGTATTTGAAAATCTTAGTCTTTGGAATTTAGTAGATGCTTTTGATAATAATCCCCCTGAAAAACCCTTAAAACCTTCGGGTCCAGAACAAATTAAACCGGGGAATTCTTATTCATATTCATCATCGACAACTGATGTAGATGGTGATTTGATGTACTATCTTTTTGATTGGGGTGATGGTAATGTTTCGGAATGGGTTGGCCCATATATCTCGGGTAATAATGTAACGGCTAGTCATATTTGGGGGGAGAAGGGAACCTATTATATTAGAGTTAAAGCAAAGGATGAACATTGTCAACAAAGTGGTTGGTCTGATTTGTTACAGGTCAATGTGTCAAAAGGTAAATCAATGCAAATTTTTTATCGATTAAATTTTTTCTTTGACAATATTTATGATTTCTTTTGTCCTCTTTTCAGTAACTATGATCATTTCATCAATTTCTTTTGAGGTATTCTTTACAAATCCTTCATCTTTAATTGATGCTAAATTGATTTGTACATTAAAAATAGCGGATTCAATTCCAGCCTTTGCCATAAGTGCTGCTACTCCTGCATCAGTAATTGAATTGGGGTTACCTTTTTTGGCAACAACATATGCGACATCAAAGATTTTCATGCAGGTCTGAGCGGTTTTTAATGGGACTTGTGCTGCAGTTTTATACCCTTTTTGAATTGCTTCAGATCGTATCTTTTTTTGTTCTTCTGTATCTTTTGGCATTTTGAATGCCTTCATAACATCATTAAAAGCAGTTGTATCTTCATCGATAAGATCGATGAGTTGTTTTCTTAGATTCTCACTTTTCTTAAGTACTTCTTTGATTTCGCTTTCGATACCTTTGAATTTTTCTTTTCCAATCGTTAAATTACACACCATGGACGTAAGAGCGGATCCTAAAGATCCCGATAATGCTGCAACACTTCCACCACCCGGAGCGGGTAAAGATGATGCAAGGTCATCTAAAAATCCTTTAATAGACATTGATGCAAGTGGACCATATTCTTCGACCATATACTCAATGACCTTCTCTGATGGATTGAATACATAAAGATCAGATAGTCCAAGTTTTTCTATTGCATAATTTACAAGTTCATCCTCATCGCTGATTGAAAGTCCGTCCTTTTTTACATAGAATTTACCTGAAAGAACTAGCGATTCTTTTGGAACAAGACCAACGATTTCACTGCCAGTTACCTTCACATTATCTTTGGCAGCTTCAGATTTTACAATTTCATAGACATCATGCATATTGACTTCTCTAAAATTTAACAGATTCATAGAAACTTGGGCGATGTTTTCATCATACATCATCCCCCCTGCTTGTACTCCTTTAAACATTCCCGGAATACGTTCGGGCTTTCCATTTGACCCAATGATTTTGTTTCCATCTTTATCTTTTTTAAGCACGCCGCTTGTTCTAATCTTGCCGGATATCTTTGATGCAATATTCTTATCTGAAGTACTGAGATTAATATTATAAGCAATAAGAATATCCCGACAACCTGTTGCTGTGGCACCACTTTTTGGAATAAACACGGGCTTACCAAAATCTGGTGCAAAACTAGGATCTTTAAATTTTTCTGCAAGTGCCTCATATTCACCCTTTCGAATACTTGGAAGTTTCACCCTATCGGGTTTTTGTGCTGATTTTGCATAAAGAAAAACAGGAATACCAAGTTCCTTGGCCATTCTATTTCCAAATTGTTTTGATAGATTAATGCAGTCTTCATCATTTGCATCTTTAATTGGAATAAATGGACAAACATCAAGAGCACCCATTCGAGCATGTTCCCCTTTATGATATTGCATATCAATAAGTGAGGTACCTACTTTAGCTGCTTGAAAAGCAGCTTCAACAACATTTGTTTCATCTCCAACAAAGGTATATACAGTTCGATTAAAATCCTCTCCAGGATCAACATTTAATAGCTTCACTCCTTGAACTGAAGTAATTGCAGCAGAAATTGCTTCAATAATTGCTTTATCTTTACCTTCACTAAAGTTTGGAACACATTCAATAATCTTCTTCATGAATCTACACCACTTATCCTTAATTATGTTTTTATAAACTTTTCTCCCAAGGTTATATCAGATATTTATATTTATTTTATCGGTCTTATTCTCCACATAATATCTTCTTTCTTTAAAAAATGTGTACCAATATGTTTAAGAAATAGATAGCTATTAATTTTTGAATTATTTTTAAGAGATAAAAAATGAAAAGAAAAATGATTTCAAAAATACTTTGTTCCATTCTAATTTTAATATTTATTTTCCCATCATATTTATCGATATCAAATAGCCAGGTCTATAACAATTTTAACGAATCAGAAGAAATATTAAACACTCAAAAATCAGTTGGATATAAAGTTGGTTACTATGGTATTATTATCCCAATAGCATCCAGTAAGGAAATAATGCAAAATCCAGAATCATACAATGAAACCTTGAACTTAGTTAATAATTTATTGAGAAACAATATAGAAGTTTATTGTAATCAAAATCCCTTGGAAATAAGAGTTACAGATTTACTAGATAGTAATATTATATGTCAAAGAATGTTTGAACAAGGATCATTTATTATCCCCTTTTCTGGAAATGAATTCAAAGATACATTGAAAATAATTATATTGCATAACTATATATTTTCTCAGAAAAATAAAATTATTTTTCATTTTCTCACTGAGCCAATTTCATCAATTACACTGATTGAATTAAGGCAACCAAGAATAGCGTATTATTTTGATGAGGGAGTCACTATCGAATGTTTAGAATGGTATATCTTCCCATTGTACAAAGCTGGTTTTTTAGATAATGAAATACTATCAGATTTGGATATAATTAATAATCTAACCAATAAAAATTATAATGTTCTCATATGGCCAGGTGGTCGTTTGATGGAGGGGTTTCATAAAAACCTGAGCATATCTTCTCGATTGAATAGACAAGCAATGATTAAAAATTTCGTTTCAAATGGCGGCGGCTATGTTGGTTCATGTTACGGTGCTTTTGTCTCAAGTAGTGGTATGCGTTTTACTCCATTTCTTCTTGCCCAGTATTATACAAAAAAATTTCCATCGTTTGGTTTTTTATCATTATCGGATGCTTTATTAGCGATTGGAATACCATCAAATATTAATATAACAATTAAAGATTCAAATAATCCTGTACTCTTTGGTTTAAATGATACAATACCTGGCTCAATTCTGCGTGGTGGACCTGTATATACATGGGTTGGCGGAAATTCTGAGGAATTAGCTTCAATTGAAAGTATTGATACATCATGGCTTCATTTTATTGATTCTATGGACAATCAGTTTCTAAAGAAATTATTAAATCGTTGGGTTAATTTTACTATTGGAAAAACAGTTTGGATATCTTCAAAATATAATGATGGTAAAATTGTTACTTTTGGGGACCATCCAGAACAAGGAAATATTTTATTGAAAAGAGCAGTACATAATGCTGTATTATTTGTATCTTCAAAAACAGTAATCTATGCAAAAGAGCCCATTTCTTATTCAATCATTTGGGTTAAAACAATCATTGATAACTGCAATGACCTTACAATTGATTCAAATAATGAAAGTAACCTAATTGAAATGAGTAGAGATATTTCATACATTTATGAAAAGCTGGAAGAAATTGAAGAGCGATATGATCGCATTTTTGAAAGAATACATAAGTTATATGAATCACATAAAATTGATGGAAGTTTTTATTATGAATTAAGAAGCAGTGCTTTATGGGAATTTAAGGATTTTCTCTCTTCATCAAAACAATTCTTAAAAGATAAAAACGAATCAGAAGATACTTTAGATAATCTAAAAACAATTACTACCTACTATCAATTATTATCTATTGAAAATGAATTAATAGAGCATAAATTTATACAATTTCAAGATAATATGACTCAGAGGATTTACAAAATAAAAAATTCTATTCATTTATTTTACGAAAATCAGAATAATTTACTAAGTGAACTAAGACAGTATAAAAATACCTCTGAACAAGACAATAAGATTCTTAACCTAATGGATTCATTAAATATTCATGCTAAAATCTTTGTAAAAAATATTCCCTTATTAAATTTTGAATCCAGTGTGATAGCAAGAGATTTTAGGTATCAATATTTGACAAATATATGTATGAAGTAATACTCATGGTTTTTTCTAATAATAAGGGCAAAGTATCTTAGAATTTAATAGAAAATTCAAATGTATTGCAACCGTTATGCTTATGATATAGTTACTCTTTTTACATTGTGGTTTAAGGTCATGGAACTCGTTGATTTATTAATTATAAATGCAAATGAACTGATCACCTTAAGAGGTTCAAATAAACCTCGGGTCAAAAAGGAAATGAATGATCTAGGAATCATAAAAGGTGGTAGTGTTGCTATAAAAGATGGAAAGATAATTGATATTGGTAAAAATCTTGAATATGAAACCAAAAAAACAATTGATGCATCGGGAAACATAGTCCTTCCTGGTTTCATTGACCCTCATACTCATTTAGTATTTGGTGGATCAAGAGAATTTGAACTTGATTGGAAACTAAATGGTCTTAGTTATATGCAGATTAAAGAAAGGGGGGGAGGCATATCATATACCGTTGAAAAAACCCGAGAAGCCTCATTTAATGATCTTTATTGTCAAAGTATCAAAAGGCTTGATAATATGCTTTATTATGGAACAACCACATGTGAAGCAAAATCAGGATATGGACTTGATATTGAAAATGAAATGAAAATACTGGATGTTCATAAATATCTAAATAAAGATCATCCTGTTGATATTGTATCAACATTTTTAGGTGCTCATGCGATTCCAGAAGATAAGACGGTTACTGAATATGTTGATCTTGTGATTGATGAAATGATTCCTCTTGCAGAAAATAGAGCCTTGTTTTGTGATGTTTTTTGTGAAAAAGGTTTTTTTTCGGTTGAGCAATCAAGAGAAATTCTCCAAGTAGGAAAAAAATATAACCTTATCCCTAAGATACATGCTGATGAACTTAATGATATGGGTGGAGGAGAACTTGCTGCAGAGATTGGTGCTATTAGTGCAGAACATTTATTACGGGTAAATAAAAAAGGAATTAATAACATGGCTGAAAAAAATGTTATTGGAGTGCTACTACCAGGAACTCCATTTTGCCTTATGATGCATGAATATGCTCCCGCACGATATATGATTGATAATGGCGTTCCAATTGCCCTTGCAACTGATTTGAATCCAAATTGTTATGTTGAAAATATGCAGTTTATGATACAACTTGGTTGTTTTAATATGAATATGACTCCTGCCGAAGCAATTACTGCCTCTACCTTTAATGCGGCTTGTGCGATTAAAAAACAACATCAAATAGGAAGTATAGAAAAAGGAAAACAAGCAGATATTCTTATCTTAAATTTGGAGAATTATAAAATGCTTCCATATCATTTTGCAGTAAATCATGTACAAACTGTCATAAAGAATGGAAAAATTGTTTTATCAAGTTGATTATTTGCTATTATCAATGTAATGTACCGTAAGCTGATAAACTTGTTCAGGATCTTTTCGATATTCTGGAAATTGTTTTAAAAAAGCATCAATGATCTCTCTTAATGATTCCTTATCTGTTTTGCTCAAGAATCGTTTCAATCTGGTTCGTAATGTTTTTTCCCAAAGTTCTTGTTTATGAGTATGCATTATTTGACAAGCAATATGATATATTGTTGTTCTGTTGGCTTTGTATTCATCATATTCTTTTAGAAAATCCACAACAATTTTTGAAACATTATCCATATGTCGTTCAATGATAAAGTCATCTAATCGAATGGTAAGCTCTCGTTCGAATGTTGTTTGACATCGATGCTGATGCATTTCACGTAAGATAAGAAATAATTCAATCAATGAAACAATGAGGAGAAATGATGTTAAATAAATTACAAATCCCTCTTTTAATTCAAGTGCATGTAATAATAATATGAACTCTGCTATCAAAATAACAAATGGTGGTATATAAGCAATCTGTTCTCTTTTAGGCGAATTGGCAATTTCTCTACAATATCTCCTAATTCCCCCAGATCGTGGCATCGATGTTGGGAATAAGATATCCATCCTATAAAAATTGTGGTTATTTTAGAAATTTAATTTATTTTACTTAGATAAAAATAAATTATTAAATAGCATATTATCTGTACAAACATGCTATGTCAAAAATATTTAAATTTGTCACAATATTAATACTGATATTCATTTTTTTTGTTCTTTACTTCCAATTTACAAAAGATAACTCTACTGATGCTATTGTTATTTTTCAAACAGACAACAAAGACATAGCATTTTATTGCGATATTGCAGATGATGCGCAATCAAGACAGAAAGGATTACTTGAAGTTACCCACCTTGAATATAATTATGGTATGATTTTTATTTATGAATATGCTGCGCTAAGAACCTTTACTATGAAAAACATGTTGATTCCATTAGATATTATTTTTATTGATGAAAATCAAACCGTAGTTCATATTGTTGAAGCAGATATTGGTCAAGAACATATTTCAAGTAATAAAAATGTACAATATGTTGTTGAAATCAATAGAGGGCTTGCCGATGAACATCAAATAACTATTGGTACAAAAATTAAGTTAATTATAAATAACTAATAAAAAACTTCTAAATCTATATTGTTTAGTAAATACAACTATTTATTTTTACATAAATTTCATTACATGCTATAATAGTATTCCCCATCACTTCTTTGAGATCGATCCATGTATGATCCTGCTTTATTCACCCGTGGTCGATGGGTTTCTTCATCTCTTCTGAAAGTGATATCAACATTTTTTAAAAACCGGTTCATTCCTTCATGAAGACTATATGGGCCTTGCGCTTTTCCAGATATGGCAGGTTTACCACTAAATACGATTAACGCATCACTTATCATATCAATAAAATACACATCATGATCAACAACCATTGCTGATTTCCCTGTTTTTTCAACTACTCTTCTAATAGTGCGCGAGGTAATCATTCTTTGTTCGCTATCTAGGTATGCAGATGGTTCATCAATAAGATAAATATCTGCTTCTTGTACTAATGAATGAGCTATGGATACTCGTTGTAATTCCCCACCGGATAACGTTTGAATTTGTTTATCGAGAAGGTATTTTATACGAAATGGTTGGAATATTTCTTGTTTATAAAATGGTGAGGTGAACAATACTTCTGCTTTCCATTCAAGAAAATCCCTTACCGTTCCTTCAAAATCTGGTGATATGTATTGGGGTTTATAACTTACTTTAATTTCAGATTCTATTTTTCCATCATCTGGTTTAATTACTCCTGCAAGAAGTTTCACAAAGGTTGTTTTACCGATAGCATTAGGTCCAACAATACCAATGATTTCACCTTTTCTTATGATGCCACTACCAATTTCTAATGAAAATGAATCGAATTGCTTTTTTAACTGCCCATAGGATATAAGTATACTGAGTTCTTGTCTTTTCTTTGGAGGATGATCAAAAAACTCAATTTTTTCTCCGAATCGTATGTTTTCCTCTTTAAGGTATCCAGATAAATAGGTATTAATGGCATGTCTTACCCCTCGTACGTGGGTAACCACTCCATAAGCACCTTCACTTCCATACACTAAATGAACAGAATCACATAGAAAATCTAATACTGCCAGGTCATGTTCAATAACAATGACTTTTTTTGTCTCTGAGAGTTCTTTAATAATTCTTGCGATTTTTAATCGTTGATGGATATCTAAATAGGATGACGGCTCATCAAAAAAATACAAATCAACATCTTTTAGTAATGCTGCTGCAATAGACATAAGTTGAAGTTCTCCACCAGAGATAGTTCCTGCGGAGATATCTTTATCAATGATTCGTTCTAATCCTAGTTTTTCAACTATTTCATCATATTTTCCTTCTGAATCAGCATTTTTTAAAATAGAACTTATTTTCCCATCCATGACTTTTGGTAGCTTGTCGACGTATTGTGGTTTTACAATGCTTTCAATTGATTTATCATTAATTTGTTTAAAATGATCATAGAGTTCTGTTCCTGAACAATAGTCTAACATGTTATCCCAGGAAGGTTTTTGTTCATAATTTCCAAGGTTTGGCGTAAGTTGACCGGATAAGATTTTTATTGCAGTGGTTTTTCCAATGCCGTTTGGTCCTAAAACGCCAATGCATTTTCCTTCTTTTGGAACAGGCATTCGAAATAATCGGAATCCATTTTTACCAAATTGATGAATAAGATCTGTATCTAATTCTTCAGATAATCCAATTATTTTTATAGCCTCAAATGGACATTTGTGGACACATATTCCGCATCCCACACAGAGTTCTTCTGAAATAATGGGCTTATGATCCTCGCCTTCGATAATGGTTTCATCACCGGCTCGGACACGAGGACAATATTTAATGCATTCTTTTGAACAATTCTTTGGTTTGCATCTATCTCGAAGTAATACTGCTATTCTCATAATGTAACATAGCCGTTAAACATTGAAGGATACATAAATTTTTAGTAAAAAGGATACTTGAAAGTTGAAAAATAATAATTTTTTTTATGGGGGGCATTTGGCACAAATAGATTTGAAAAGTGTGGTACTTAAATATCGATCGCCTCGGTCAGGAAGAATAACCACAATAATTCCCTCATCAATTCTATTAGCAATTTTAAATGCACCCGCTGTGGCCGCACCACTGGACATACCAACAAAAACTCCTTCATATAATGCAAGGAAACGAGACATTTCAAAGGCTTCATCATCTTCAACAGTAATGATTTCATCTAATTGCTCTGCAGAAAAAATCTTTGGAACAATAGCTTCTTTCATATTCTTAAGACCTTGAATCCTATGTCCTTCTGGAGGTTCAATACCAATGATTTTTATATCTGGATTTTTTTCTTTTAAGTATTTTCCCGTACCCATTATGGTACCAGTTGTTCCCATTCCTGCAACAAAATAATCAAGAGTTCCTTTTGTTTGATTCCATATTTCTGGACCGGTTGTTTCATAATGAGCTTGATAGTTATAGGTATTATCAAATTGATTAGGCATAAAATATTTTTCAGGATGTTCATGCAACAGTTCATGGGCTTTATTTATTGCACCATCTGTTCCATTACATCCATTTGTTAGAATAATATTTGCTCCTAATGCTTTAAGGATATTTTGCCGTTCAACACTTACACAAGAAGGCATTGTTAGGGTTACTTCATATCCTTTTGCAGCACCAATCATTGCAAGGGCAATCCCTGTATTTCCAGAGGTTGCTTCTAGAATAGTTTTTCCTTTGCATAATAATCCTTTTTCTTCAGCTTTTTGAATCATATATAAAGCCGCGCGATCTTTTACTGATCCGCCTGGATTACTGCCTTCTAGTTTTGCAAAAATTTTAACATATGGATTTTCAGATACATGCATTAATTCAATTAATGGTGTATTGCCAATTGCAGTTAGAACACTCACCTATTCATCCCTTCTCTATCATATTTTTTGATACTAAATGAAAGTTGATAGTTGTTAATAAATTTCATCTATTTAATTTTTCACGATGGAAACAAGGTGTAACTTGACATATAAATTATTTAATATTTTAACAAATTCCTTGTGTATTTTCAATTATGTTTTTGGATCTTATTAATCGACAAATAGAACAGATCTCATCTACAATTGATGCGTTGGTCTTCTTAAGTATCCTTTTTACAGAGTTTTCAATTTCTTTCAACACTTCTTCATCAGCTATCTCCAGAACTCCTCTTTTTCCTGAGATATATCTTGAGATTGCTGCTTCTGTTGTATCTAATATTTTTGCTGTTTCTCTTTGACTTAATTTGAATTTTTGAACAAGTATCTTAGCAAATTCTCTTTTTATTACTGGAACAATATCCCATACAACTACTTCACAGGGCATCTTCATGATGTATTTCACCAAAAAGTATATATAATTGGCCAACTATAAATAATTACCGATTGGTAAGTTTTTCATATGAATATTACCTATATTATTTTGGAAGATAATAATGGTTTTATCCATGCTGCATTTGACGCTTGTGATGTCTGTTATGATGTAGGTAAATGATATGTCCAAGATGGAGATGACATGAAATGTGTCAATTGTGGTTTAACCTTTCCAATAAATGAAATAGGGGAATCTAACACAGATAGAGGTTGTTGGCCTAGTTATTTACCATTTAGCATAAAAGAGGACACTATCATCATTAATACATATGATCTTGAAAGTAAAAAATACATGTTTGAATGATTATTAAGTATTAAGTATTAAGTACTATCAAACAGGGTATAGCGCATCCATAACTCACAACCTTCACGAGGTTGTTCAGGGATTGGATTTAAAAATTTAAAGGTCCCAATCACGATATTTCCGCTATCTTTTGGGTATTCAATCATTGATCTTGCTCCAAGATTACTGATATCTCCTAATCCATTTGGTTTAAAACCATATTCATCTTTGATCATCGGTTCCCAGTCTTCGCCATCAAAACACCAAAGTTCAAATCCATCTGTCTCTGTATCAATAAATTTTCGGTTTTCATCCCTTTTTGAAATAATGGGGAGGTATACTTGACCATTTGCTGTACCAACCCATAATTTATTATCTGTGGTAACAGTCATTGACCAGATATATTTATTTAGATTATTGCCAAAACCATCATAGCAAAAATCATCTGGTGATGTTCCAGGCACATTATCACTAATAATTGGTGTCCAAGTAATACCATCAAATTTCCATATTTCACTTGCATGATCATGGAAAAAACTGGATGCGATACCGACATATAATTCATCATTAAAGACCGTCATTCGTCGTATCCCATAATTTTCTTTTTCACCAAAACCATCTTGATATCCATTTTCACCATTTGGTAAGGGTACTTTATTCCAATTCGCTCCATCACTTGTTTTCCATAATTGACAACCTGTTCCATCGTCATTTCGAAGCGGGAGACGTGAATTAAAAGTCCCCATATATAATTCATCTTGAAACACTTCCATAATCCAAGCATAGGTATTAACTGCTTTTTTTTCGTTATTTGACATTAGAGGTTTAAAGCCATGATCAACAACTTGTTCCCAATGCAGACCATCCTGACTCCTCCAAATTTCACAACCTCCTTGATCGGAGAAATCCCAGTTCATGGTACCTACATACAGATAATCTTTGAACTCTTTTATACTCCAAGCTCCTGAATTATCAGGATTACCAAAACCACCTTTATTAAATGGTGCATTATGTCCAACAACTTGCTCCCAATGAATACCATCCGCGCTTCTCCAGATTTCACAGCCTTTTCTATCAGGATTCATAATACATCCAATGGGAGTATTCCAGGTTCCAACATAGATATACTCTTTATAGACGGTTAATACAGCTGCAGCAGCATTAAAATGATAATCAAATCCCGCTGCTATTCCTGAAATTGAATTATCACCGATTACATTTGTTAAAGTATCAGTTGAATAATTATATTTCCAAAGTTCACATCCATGACTGGCAAAAGTCATTAAATGTACAGCTATTCTCATTGGAAGTCTTGTTAAATCTCCAAATATAGAATAAAAATCAGGAAAAATAGATGTTGCCATCACTGATATCCGCTGCCCCTCCATATTTAAAGAATTAGGTATGATATTGTTTTGAGTTCCAATATAAAGTTCATTGTTAAAAATAGTCATTCCCCTTGTTGCATAATTTGTGTTTTGCCCGAATCCATTATCTGCAATTTGTTTCCAACCAAATGGTAATGTGTAAAGATTGAGTTTTCCTAGATGCCTATCAATCATAAAGGGAATTTGTACTTGGAAACTAAAATTTCTTATTGAATATTTAAAATTCTCTATTGAAAAATCGATGCATTTTTTTTGCGCATATGAAAATAGTTCATCAGTTGATACACATCCATCATAATCTGTATCTGCAAAACCGTTTAGACCTTTGATTAGATGGTAGCTAAAAAGACTTTTTTTATGATAATCTGCTATATTTTCTTGATTTGGAAAAAACAGTCCGGTTGATGCAAGAATTTTTCTTCCCCATTGACGTAATGCATTCATATAGCTTGCATAGCTTGTATCAAGAATTAATGATATGTGATCTGATTCCAACGCATCTAACCATGAGTCAAGTTCTTTGTCTGTTATCTTATCTTCTGCAAATGCAGAATTTTCAATATCATAGGGAAGACTATAGGTGTTTCCATTCCCTTTTTGATTCCAATCCATTTTATAACTATTTCCTATAAAGTAAAAAAGGACATGGTCATTTGTTGATTCAAGTGGATCTAACCATTCTGTTATTGCATTTTTAATATTATCTTTTGTTGCATTTTCATTTAAGAGAAATGTAATATTGTTCTCATGCCAATTTGGTCCTTTAATTAATTGATTGTAAAAGGAGGTTGCAGTCTCATCAATATATTTATTTGAGGAGGTACTACATAATCTTTTTTCAATACCAATAATGATTGCATAATAATTTGGTTCTGCTGAATTCTTGGGTTTAATTGAATTTATATCATGCTGGATGGCAAAAGATTCTTGTTCGATTTTATATCCAATTGTTGATTGGGATACACTTGTTGAAACGAACAAAAAAACAATACATAAGATAATAATATTTTGACGATTAGATGTCATAGATAAATTCACCATTTTAATTTTTTAAATTAATATTTTATTATTATTAAAAATATTATTATTATATAAGGATTTTGTATAGATGGTATTGAGAAAAAATTTAATTTTTTTTATTTTTTTGTTTATAATATTATGTACAATTCAAACATGTTCATATTAATACTATAGAATTAGAAAAATTTCATCATATACTCTTAATTATTAAGAAATATGTTAGATGATGATTTTTGTTTTTGAAGATGATACGCTATTTCCTGCCATATCAGTTGCCACAATCCAATATTCAAGGGTAGATCCAATATAAAAATCTCCTAATTCACAGCCAAAACGAGGAGTATTTGATTGATTTTGATAGAAATCTTCTTGATGACGATTTAATATTGGATATGCACCATATAAAAACATTTTTTTATGATAGTTCATACTTTCGTTTTCAATATGAACATCAACCGTTTTAATTGGAAATTGATGGCTTGTGGTAACATTTGCATAGATAATGATTTTACTCCAGTTACCAAGCTTTTGTATGGTATGATATGAATTGGAAATTTCAGGTAGTATCTCATATGCATCATCAATAATTATAATAGTCATCTTCGCAAATTTTGCATTGTTGTTAAAATCAATAGCTTTAATTGATATATTATGAATTCCAATTGATAAAGCACTGGGATTAATAGAATACATCCACTTATTAGTGCCATTTGCTTGTAAATAATTTCCATCATCAATAGCTACTTCAATATAAGAAATTCCTGATGCATCATAACAGCTACCTTCAATTATTAAAGATTGAGACGCTGTATCAATAATTTTTTCATTTACCGGGCTTATTATTTGTAAGTCTGGAGGTGTGACATCATATAAATCAATAAACATTTGATCTGAATAATTTTTACTAGTTGCATTGATTATATATGATCCGGGTTGTAACCCAGTTGTGTTCCATAAAAAATGCCAGGATCCATTTGGAAATAAAACTTCTTTATTGCGTATCTCTAGTTTAAATTCATCACTTGAAAAACCATGTATTTTTATTTGATCGCCAACATTATATGATGGATTCTTAAATATGGAACTTTTAGGTTCAGTGAAATGCATGAAATCTGAATCCATTGGTTTGCTTATTTCAAGCATATAATTTACTATTGTATGTGATTGATGAGCTCTATTTGAAAGAATTAGATATACGTCATTATTGACGGATAATGAACTTTTATTTTCAGCATTGTGATTGGTCCTTAATGTCTCAAATGTCTTTCCATTTTTATATTTTTGAAAATTAGATTCATCAACAAAGAAAACTTCAATGTCTTCTGAATAATGATATATCCCAATATCATTTGTTTTAATATTTTTTTGAATTTGAAACCAGGAAGAATTATATGATAGTGAAATTGCAAGATCTCCATTTGATTCTTTGCTTGTATATTGTAATGGTTTCATTGAAAAATCTGCAAAAAAAACCTTATAGCTCTTATCATGAGTGCTACTTATCAAGCGAATTGTATTTCTTATTGATAAAGGCCATGAGTATTTAGATGAATCTTGGATGAGAAAAATGTATTCATCATTCTTCCCTAGAGTAAAAGAACAATAGCCTTTGATATCAGTATAATTCCATATGGAAACGGTTGTTCCATCGATTGTCTCGGGTATTTCTTCTATTTTTATAATTATCTTTTGAAATACATTGTTCATTATGTTGCCTTTCATCCAGATGGGCAATTTATTCCAAGTATTTTCTAAAAACTCAATAATGGTGTTCTTATACCAAGTAACATCTTTTATTCCTTTTACTAACACGGTTATAAGTGCACCATCATATGGTTGTAAATAAGCATCATATACCTGAAAATCAACCTTAATGCAATCTTTTGCATGGAGATAGTTTTTTGTTACATCAGATATGCTGCCATCTCCTTTTATTGCATATATTGCTGACATGTCCTTTCCCCAACCATCAGTATACACATAGGGAATATCTACGCACCCGCCAGTATCAGCCCACCAATTATCGTTCTGATGCCATCCTTGATGAAAAAATTCTCTCCAAACATGGTCTTCGCCAATATTAAAAATACCCCTTGTTGGCATTAAAACAGTTCGCTGAGCAGCAATAGCAAGTCGTTGTAATTCTCCACAATAGCCATTATGTTGATGTGCAATAAGATTAGGTTGATTTGGCCGATCTCCTGTCGCAAGAAATGAAACTGTTTTTCCAACCCAATACGAAACTGCTTCCACACCAGTTGGATGCTTTTCTATCCATTCAGTCCAAATACGATTTGAGGGTTCATAGTAACTTTCTTCATCCCAGAGATAAGGGATATTCTGTATTTTTTCTTTTAAAAGAGGATAATTAATATCATTGTGCCTATAAAGAAACTCACGCCAAAATGTTTCATATATCGTTGATGCGCCTTCTCCAGCAAGCTCAGGATGTACTATGTACCAATAATAATACATCATTGGAAGCTGAAATAGGGTATCTTCATTGTTTCGTAAAATTTTATACTCAACTGTTGAATAATAGTTGCCATCTTCAAGATAATAATCAATAATATTGGCATAATCAATTTCTTTATCGAGTTCATATAACCATAAAGCATTTTGAAGTAATACAGCTGGTGTTGCAACATTACCGAGCGGAGAATAGGCAATAGAAAACGCAATTTCATCAGTGATTTCTATGCTGGCATTTATCAGAAGATTTGCATAGCATTCTTTATTGCTAAGATAATTAAATTGTCTTATTAAATCTCGTTGTAACCAAGTTGGTGATTTCACAATTGCCGCATTTATTTTATCTGAAAAAGAATGGGTTATCGTATCGATTTTTGATTCATCAAATGATAATGATTCACGATTTATTTTCACATAATAATCGGTTCCTGCAGGGATTTCGATTTCTTTATGTAATTTTACATAATTTGATTCTAACAGTGATCTAGTGGGTTTGGAATGAACAAAACCTTGATGTAAAGGGGAAAAAATAATAATGAAAATAATACAAATGATAGTAAAATTTTGATATTTCTTAGAATGGTTTTTCTGAATCAAAACGATTTCGCCCTTTAAAATATATGTATGTAATAATTTAAATACTTTCATTTATAAAAATTGGTATTATATATTTATTTTATTTTTGCTGATGTAGTTTTTGATTGCAAAAATTTCCCATCGAACAAGTCAAACATTTTTTTAATGATGTGTGATTTCTTAAAACATTGCCGTTTTTAACTTGCTTTTTCATTGTATCAATAGTTGCTGATAGAGCTTTTTTATAATTATGATCATATGGTATTTTAAACTGAGATTTTGAATCATAATAAATAAGTAACCCATAGGGAACAGACTTATGGTATGTTTCTTGTACTAACTGGCAATATGCTATTAATTGCATGATATGATGTTTCTTTGGTTGTTTATGATTTCCAGTTTTTACTTCTACCGGAATAACTATGTTTTTTTTTAATTTTAAAATATAATCTGGCTTTCCACAAAGAGATAATGTATTTGAATAGAGAGATTTACTTGGTTTTTGTAAATCCTCATAAACGATTTTTCCCGTAAACGCAAAATATTTTTTTTTTATGGTTATATTTTTTGCTTTTAACCATAAAGAGATAAAAATTAATGTAATTGAGATAAATAATAAAATCAGATAATTTATTTCCATGTTATAACACCATTATAAGGAAAAGAGAAAATAAAAGACTAACTAATCCGATATAAAAAAGAAAGGTTGCATAACGGCCTTGTTTTTCAGCCTTTATAAGAATTTTTCCTAATTTCTTATGCTTTTTTTTTCCCATTTTTACTAATATAGACGTTGGTTTATACCCTTGTCTTTGAAGATACCATGCAACTGGACAAAAATAATAGGCGCTGATTTCTGAAGCAGAAATAATAATTTTATCAGATTTTTCATTAAAGTGCATAATAATAACAATAAGTTACCATAATAAAATTCTTAATAAGCTTGTTGAAACTATTAATTTTTTTATATTTATACATAAAAAACATATCTTTAGGATGAAAACTTATTTAAAAACATTACAAATGGGAACTGATGAGGTATTTTCACATGATGCACCATATTGGTATTAGACGAGAAGACAAAAATAAGTGGGAACAAAGAACACCAATAATTCCTAAACATGTTAAAGATCTTTTAGATGAACATCAAATTAAAACATATATTCAACCATCAACCATACGATCATTTAAAGATGAAGAATATGAGAAAGCAGGTGCTGTAATTACTGAAGATTTATCATCAAGTGGTGTAATTTTTGCAGTGAAAGAAATACCAAAGGAATTTTTTGAAATTCAAAAAACATATGTTTTTTTCGCACATGTAATTAAAGGACAAAAGTACAATATGCCCATGTTAAAGGAAATGATGAAAAAGAAATGTACTCTTATTGATTATGAAAAAATTGTAAATGAAAAAAATATGAGATTAATATTTTTTGGTAAATACGCAGGAATTGCAGGAATGGTCGATACATTATATTCATTTGGCCAAAGAATGAAAGAATATTACTCATATAAAACTCCATTTTTAAAAATTAAAAAAACGTTTCAATATTCAGATTTATCTTCTTTAAAAGAACATATATCTGAAATTGGAACAATCATTACGTCTAAAGGCATCCCTCAAGAAAATACGCCGTTTATAATTGGATTTGCAGGATATGGGAATGTATCGAAAGGTGCCCAAGAAATTATTAATTTACTGCCTTGCATTGATATTGAACCCAATCAAATTGATGAAATCATGCAGAATCCTTCAAATAAACATGTTTATAAAGTTGTATTTAAAGAAAAAGATATGGTTCAACCAATAGAGGATGATGAACGGTTTCAACTTCAAGATTATTATGCTCATCCAGAAAAATATAAATCAATTTTTGAAAAATATTTACCAAACTTAACAATTTTGATGAATTGTATCTATTGGGATGAGCGATACCCGCGTTTATTAACAAAAAATTATTTAAAAGAACATTTTGAAGATGATGATTTCAAACTTCTAATTGTTGGGGATATTAGTATTGATATTAATGGGGCAATAGAACCAACGGGTAAAGTAACAACTCCCGATAATCCCTTTTTTGTTTACAATCCAGATAAAGATGAAATGTTTGATGACATTTCACATAAAGGATTGGTAATAATGGGGGTAGATAATCTTCCTTGTGAGCTACCAAAAGATTCTTCAACAGAATTTAGTAACACCTTATATCAGTTCATACCATCTATTGTTAATGCAGATTATTCAGCATCATTTGAAGAACTTACTCTTCCTCCTGAAATAAAAAATGCAGTTATTCTTCATAAAGGTAAATTAACGCCTTCATTTACATACATCAATAATTATTTATAAATCATATATATTTGTCCGATGTTTGATGGTAAGAAATCTGAAATGAAAGTTGAGGTAATATAGATGTATAATGTCTTAATTCTTGGTGCGGGTATGGTCTCAGGACCCATTGTTCGATATTTGTTGAATCAGTCAGATATACATGTTACAATGGCAAGTCGAACAGTTAGTAAAGCTGAAAAAATCTTAAATGGCCATCCAAATGGTACTGCTGTTGAATTTAATGTCACCGATGAGGAATTATTAGAAGATCTGGTTTCAAAAACAGATATTGTGGTTAGTCTCCTGCCTTATACTTATCATGTTAAGGTTGCAAAATTATGTATTAAAAATAAAAAGCATCTTGTAACGACTTCGTATGTTAGTGAAGAGATGAAGAAGTTGGATGTTGATGCAAAGGATGCTGGTGTTCTTCTTTTAAATGAATGTGGTTTGGATCCAGGTATTGATCATATGTCGGCTATGCGGATTATTCATCAGGTTGAAGAGAATGGTGGAAAGATTATTAGTTTTAAATCTACCACAGGTGCTCTTCCATCTCATGAGGCTAATACTAATCCGTTTGGGTATAAGTTTTCTTGGTCTCCTCGTGGAGTACTTCTTGCATCTCGAAATTCTGCTAAATGGCTAGAAAATGGAGAAATAATTAATATTCCTGGTGAAAAACTTTTTGAAAATTATTATTTAAAGGATGTTCCAACAATTGGAACTTTTGAAAATTACCCCAATAGAGACAGTGTTTCATATAAAGAGATATATGGTTTAAAAGATGCACAAACAGTTTATCGTGGAACCTTTCGGATAACTGGATGGTGTGAAACCTTACGGGCAATTGCTGAAATAGGGTGGTTGCAAGATACTCATATTAAAGGATTTAAAGGATCTACCTATGGAGATGTTACAAAATTTCTTCTACAGGCTACTAATAATGAAAGTATTATCGAAAAAACTTCAATATCTCTAGGATTGAAGCCATATTCTGCTGTAATTAAACGATTGGAATGGTTGGGTCTTTTTGATGATAAAAAATTACCTACAGATAAGCATACCCCGCTTGATTATCTCAATGTATTAACTCTTGAAAAAATGAGTTTAGATGAATCCGAGCGTGATATGATTGTTATGCATCATGAATTCATTGCAGATTATAATGGAAAAAATGAATATATAACTTCTACTCTGGTAAATTATGGAATACCGGGGGAAGATTCTTCCATTGCTCGTACAGTGACACTACCGGCTGGAATTGCAGTGAAAATGATTATTGATAAAAAAATAACCTTACATGGAGTACATATTCCTGTCCAACCTGATATTTATAATCCAATCCTTGATGAATTAGAAAAGGTTGATATTATTTTTAAAGAGCGAATTGAGCCCTTTTTAAATGAATAATGAGTACTAATTAGAGGGATAGTTCAAAATTGAATTTAAGGACTTTTCAGAATACATTAACATCAATAAGTTTTAATAAAATATTTTTATTCGCATCAATCAAAAAACCATGATATGGCACATAGAAATAAGGTGATATTCGTTATGAAAAAAGTTTTAATTCTTGGTGCGGGAATGGTCTCACGACCAATAGTACGTTACTTACTCAATCAATCAAATATATTTGTAACTGTAGCAGATTTGGTTGTAGAAAAAGCAGAAAGAGTAATTGATAATAATCCTCATGGAAGTGCAGTGTATCTTGATGTTTCTGATGATTTACTTCTTGAGCAACTGATTACTCAAGCAGATGTTGTAGTCAGTCTCTTACCTTATGTTTTTCATGTTAAGGTTGCCAAAGTATGTATTAAAAATAAAAAGCATCTTGTGACGACTTCGTATGTTAGTGAAGAGATGAAGAAGTTGGATGTTGATGCAAAGGATGCTGGTGTTCTTCTTTTAAATGAATGTGGTTTGGATCCAGGTATTGATCATATGTCGGCTATGCGGATTATTCATCAGGTTGAAGAGAATGGTGGAAAGATTATTAGTTTTAAATCTACCACAGGTGCTCTTCCATCTCATGAGGCTAATACTAATCCGTTTGGGTATAAGTTTTCTTGGTCTCCTCGTGGAGTACTTCTTGCATCTCGAAATTCTTCCAGATGGTTAAAAAATGGAAAGATCATGAATATTCCAAGCGAAAAACTATTTCAAAATTATTACATCCAAGATATTCCAATGGTTGGGACATTTGAAAACTATTCAAATAGAGATAGTGTTTCATATCGAGATATATATGGACTGAAAAACGCAGAAACCATTTATCGGGGGACGTTCCGTATGATTGGTTGGTGTGAAACAATGCAGTCACTATCGGATCTTGGATGGTTAAAAGATACTTCTCTTAATACATTTAAAGGTATGACCTATGGAGATTTAACGAGATTTCTATTAAAGGTAGAAGATCATGAAGATATTATTGAAAAAGCAGCATTACATCTTGGAGTAAACTTGTATTCTACTGTAATTAAACGATTGGAATGGTTGGGCCTTTTTGATGGCAAAAAATTACCTGAAGATATGCATACTCCTCTTGATTATTTAAATGTATTAACTGAGGAGAAATTGACTCTTGGTGAAACTGAGCGCGATATGATTGTTATGCATCATGAATTCATTGCAGATTATGATGGAAAAAGGAAAATGATCACTTCTACGCTTGTTACTTATGGCAATTCTAAAGAAAAAACAGCGGTATCAAGAACAGTTGCATTACCTGCAGCAATAGCAGTAAAAATGATATTAGATAAAACTATTAATTTAACCGGTGTTCATATTCCTGTTCTTCCAAAAATTTACCAGCCTATACTTGATGAACTTGAGAATATGGATGTTGTTTTTAATGAAAAAGTTGTATCAGTAACGTAGTACGGCAGTATTTTCTTCATCATTTTTTAATATTTTTCTTATTAAAATCTTTATATTAGATGATATATTATAAATATTAATTAATGGGGGAAAATAAAAAAATGAAAAAGCTGCCTGTAAGTATCATATTATCATTACTATTGTTACAAGCTTTGATGATAACAAATGCAGATCCGATTCAAAAGGAGTCATATTTAGAATCTATTGTTTTTTCTAAGCTTGATATAAAGGATGTGTCATCAAATCAGATCCTTTTATTACAAGACACTGAACAATATGCTCAAGAATGTGGAGAGTTTCTTAGACCAACATTGATAAAAACATTTACTTTTCCTTTTGGTACACAAATTGAAGACATACAAGTATTATTTTCCGATTCCTATGAGGTGCAATTAATTAAACCACTTGTAAAAAAACCTATTCCGATACACTCTTTTTCTTCTGGATGGGTAACAAATAACGATCTTGTAGATATTGAACCTGAAATTATACGAGCTTCTTATTCATATACAATAGATGTAGGTATTAAAAATCATCAAAGAGTTGTATATATAAATGTATATATTACACCAGTTAGTTATGATCCAAAGACCAATTGTGCGGTTCTCTATGAGAAAGCAGAATTAAAAATGGATATTAAGTCTCGCAATCAAGTAGCATCATTTCCGGATGAATATGATTTTGTGATAATAGCTCCAGATGAATTTACTTCGGCAACCGTTCCCCTAGTAGAACATAAACAAGAACGAGGAATTCGTACTTTTCTCAAAACAACTGAAGAAATTTATCGTGAGTATGATGGCGTTGATGCAGCAGAGAAAATCAAATTTTTCATTAAGGATGCTATAGAAGAATTCGGTATTGACTATGTTCTTCTTATTGGGGGGAGAAATGGGGGAGTATTTGAAGAAAAATGGAATGTACCGGTACGTTATGCCCATGTGGATGATCAAAGTAATTTTGAAACTAGCTATATCAGTGATTTATATTTCGCAGACATATATAATGAGACAAGCGAATTTGCGACCTGGGATAGTAATGGAAACGGAATCTTTGCTGAATGGAAAGGACAAACCAAAGATATCATAGGTTTATACCCTGATGTGTATCTAGGAAGACTTCCATGTCGAAACAGCTATGAAGTCACTCTTATGGTCAATAAAATAATTAATTATGAAACAATTGATAAATCATCCTGGTTTTACAATATGGTCGTTGTCGGCGGAGATTCTGCACCAGGGTATCCATATTATGAAGGTGAGGAAGAGAACAAACAAGCACTTGAATATATGGACGGATTCCACGGAATTCATTGTTGGACCTCAGATCAGACACTTACTGGACCAAATGATGTTATTGATGCGGTCAACCCCGGATGTGGGTTTTTGTTCTTTGATGGGCATGGAAATCCATCTAGTTGGTCAAATCATCCGCCAGATGATGCAGAAACATGGATAACTGGGTTAACTATATCTGATATGCCCTCATTACATAATATAGATAAATATCCCGTCTGTGTCATTGGAGGATGCCACAATGGTCAATTCAATGTGAGTCTTCTGAATTTAATTAAAGATTTTATTCAATACGGCCCATCGCAATATCTTTTTGGCCCTCCTTATAAATTTTATCACATGGAATGGGTGCCAGAGTGTTGGGCATGGAGGCTTGCTTGTACAAACAATGGTGGATCGATTGCGACACTAGCTTATACGGGTCTTGATTGGTTTGCAGAAGGAGATTATGATCAAGATGGAATACCAGATTGCACCCAATATTTTTCAGGATTTACAAATACTCATTTTTTCAAAAACTATGGGCAAAATAATATCCATATTTTAGGAGAAACACATACACAGACCCTTATAGATTACTTAGAAGCATTTCCACCAATGAATGAAGTACATGATTGTAAAACGGTAGAAGAATTCACCTTACTGGGTGATCCTACGTTAAATATGGAGGTCTAAGAATGAGAAAATTAGTAGTGATTTCTATCGTTTTTATCTTATCTGCTTCATTAACATCAGGCCAATTATTAATGTTTCAAAAAAATCAGGAAAATTATTCCCCTAATCAAGATTTTTCACCTGAATTAATTTATCGTGTGTATCCCGCCTTACAAAATGATGATTTACCTCGTTCTGTTGAAATTGTTGGCGGCCAACCTAACACATATCATGATATCATTTTCAATGAAAATTATATGGAAGAATTAACAACCAAGGGATATTTGATTGAGCCTGTAAGACAGATAAATCAGCCTGTATCTCAATCAATTATTGATCAATATTATACCTTTGATGAAATTGAAATGTTCCTTGAAAATACCTTACAACAATATCCAGAAATAACGAATCTTTTTACTATTGGAAAAAGCTATGAAGATCGTGATATATGGTGCTTAGAAATATCAGATAATCCCGGTATTGATGAGGAAGAACCCGGAATTTTATTTATGGGATTACATCATGCTCGAGAATGGCCAACAGTTTCAATATGTATAAGTCTGATTGAAAAATTAACAGCTGATTATGATAACAATCAAACAATAAAAAATTTAGTAGAAAATAGACGAATTTGGATTATTCCCTGTGTGAATCCCGATGGATATGCATATGATCATGATGAAACACAAGGTCGTAATTGGTGGAGAAAAAATAGACATTATTTACCAACATATGATACCTATGGCATTGATTTAAATCGAAATTATGCAGGATCCACGAATGCAGATTCAAATGGCATGTGGGGTTCGTTAGGAATGAGTCATTTTCCAAGTAATGATTTGTATTGTGGGTCTTCTCAATTTTCAGAACTTGAGACACAAGCGATACAGCAATTTTTTATAAGTCATAATTTGTGTGCATGTATTAGTTGGCATACCTATTCAGAACTTGTTTTATGGCCCTGGGGATATTCTTGTGACGTACAAGCTCCAGATGCAGCATATATGGGGGAAGTTGGCATTGACATAGCATCTCGCATAAGTAAACAAGATGAAACTGGTTCCTATACACCGACACAAGCATCAGGTCTTTACCCAACAGCAGGTGATACCACTGATTGGATGTATGGATATAGTCATTATGTCCTTGGAAAAACAGTTTTTGCTTATACGATAGAAGCTTGTTCTTCATTTCATCCGGATCCAGAGGTCCTTACCCAAGTTTGTAAGGAAAATGTCGATGGTGCATTATTTTTATTAGAAGAAGCTGAAACTATTAATAAATTGCAACCAAGAGTACTTCCACCAACAAATCTTATGATACATGAACATCAAGATAATGCGCATACCCTAAACTGGACTATTGCAAACCCTGCTTCTCTACCGACAAAATATAAGATTCAGGAGTTATCCGAATCACAGATTTTAACTGATGATGCAAATGAATTAACAGAGTTATGGGAAATTGATGGATTTTCAATAACTACTGCAAAGTCATATTCCACTGACATGAGTTATACTGCACATACTGAGGATAATACGGTTTCATCAATGACGACAAAGTATCCGATAGAGGTGTCTTCGCCAATGCAACTATCATTTTATTGTTGGTATGATATTGAAAAGGATTGGGATAAGGCATTTGTCGAGATTAGTAAAGATAATAGAAATTATGTTGTTCTTGATACCTTTACTGGAAAGTCTGACCAATGGAATTTATGTGAGTATTCACTTGATGCCTATCAAGGAAAATCAGTATTTATTCGTTTCCGATACAGTACTGATGATCAAACAACAGGTGAAGGTTTTTTTATTGATGCTATTTATCCATTGATTCAATACAATTCAATATCGATTATAGAAAATGAATGGGATGAAACGTCTATTGACCTATCAGAAAAACCTCACGATGATTTTTTTTATAGAGTAAGTGGCTATAATGATGTATATGGGTGGGGTGATTGGAGTATGGTACAATCATTAAATACGTCCATGGATGATAATTACCCACCTTCAAGACCGCTAATTCAAGGAAATCAACAAGGAAAACCGGGTGAATCGTATGCTTATTCAATAATGTCTACAGATCCTGAGAATGAAGATATATATTTTTATATATCTTGGGGGGATGGTGAAGTGGTAGAGTGGATTGGACCATATGCATCTGGAACTGAGATAATTCAAACGCATAGTTGGGACGAAGAAAATACATTTACTATTCAAGTACGTGCAAAAGATATTTATGATATGAAAAGTGAATGGGCTACATTAAAGGTTATTATGCCAAAAACAAATGTTTTTAATTCACGAATTTATGAATTTTTAACATATCATCCTGACCTTAGAGAGTTATGGGAAAATATTTTTTCCCTTTTTAATAATATACAATAAATTATAAAATAATATATATAATACATATTTTAATGAAAATTAGTGAAATACCTTGGTTTAATCGACCAAACACAAGATTAAAACGATATGGTGCTGATGTTTTATCAGATGCAGAACTTTTTGCTATTATCATTGGGAGAGGAAATCAAAATGAAAATGCGATTGATTTATCAAACAGAATATTAGGATTGTATAATCTTGATAAACTATCAAAATTATCTTTTGAGGAAATAAAAAAACTCGTCTCCGATGAGGTAAAAAGCATGAAGATAATTGCCATGTTTGAATTGTTTCGACGTACTAATAAATTACAAAACAATGGCTTTAAACAAAAAATAACTACTGCAATAGATGTGTATCATCGATATGTCGATCAACTCAAAGATCAAAAACAAGAACATTTTATTGCTTTATATTTAGACACAAAAAATCAGATTATATCTGAGTCAATAGTATCAAAAGGAACATTGAATGCTTCTTTGATTCATCCAAGAGAGATTTTTAATCCAGCTATTAGAGAAAGTGCAAATTCAATTATTCTTCTGCATAATCATCCAAGTGGAGATCCTACTCCAAGCCCTGAGGATGAACAAGTGACAAAAAACCTTGTTAGTGCGGGTGATCTTTTAGGAATTATGATCCTTGATCATATTATTATAGGGTCAAAAGGGTATGTCAGCTTGAAAGAAAAAGGAGTAATATAGCTTTTTTTATCATATGATTACTTATTTTGTATTTATTTTTATTTAATATCAAGTTGATGGGAAACATTTAAAACTAAAATATTATATTATTAATTAGGGAACTTTACCATGAAGAAATGGACACATCATCTGTTTCATAAAATGAAACACGCAAAAGGAATTTGGTTTCATCTTGCAGGAGTTATTTGTCTTTTTTGGGTTCTATTTAGGGTATTACCTGCGCCACATCGATCTCAATATCCATGCCAACAAGTAGCAATTCCCATTGCTTTTGGGTATATTGCTTTTTGGAGTGCATTGATGTATGGCATTATTATTTGGCTAAAAAAAACCCCATCAAAAGCGAGTGCAATTTTTCCAGCATTTCTTATGGTTTTCATTTTAGTTTTTAGTATAACTGGTTTTGGTTTTGCAGATCCGATGAATATTCAAACCATCCCCTATGCATCATGGGATCCAAACCCGAAAGATCCTATTGGAATTCCTCAAGGAATCAATCCTGGCCGTGTGGTATGGATATGGGATAAAAATGCAACTGAAAAGGAATTAGATGGTTATTGGTTCGAATCGCAAAATAATGATCAAGATGTCATTAATGAAATGTTTTCAAAAGGATTACAATCCTTAACTGATGCATCCTGTGATGTTGAAGCATGGAATGCATTATTTACCTATTTTAATGTAAATAATAAGAATGAACATCGAGGATATCAAGTGGGAGAGAAAATTGCTATTAAAGTAAATTTAAATAATTGCTGGAATTCCATCAGTTATATTGATGATTATGAAAGAGTTGATGATGAACGTGATGCGCATCCTGCGGTTGTCAAATCATTATTGTATCAGTTAACAGCGATTGTAGGGATTGAACAATCAGATATTATTGTATATGATGCCTCTCGTCCAATGCCAAATTGGTTTTATGATCCGATTGTGAGTGAATATCCAAATGTGCAATATATAGATGCATTTGGAGGAGCAACAGGTAGAAGTCAAGTCCAATCCAGTGATACCTCATTTTATTTTTCAGATGGAGTGATACGAACCCTTCCGGTATGTGTTGTTGAAGCAGAGTATCTAATAAATATGCCCTTATTAAAACAACATCCAATTAATCATGGGGTCACGCTTTCTGGAAAAAATCTTTTTGGTACCTTTATAGAAACTGTCGCAGATATTCACAATTATCATATATCTGGTCAGACCATGGGTAATCCGGCACCTCAAGTTGATTTATTAGCTTCGGAGCATCTAGGAGGAAAAACACTTCTTTACATTGGAGATGGTTTATATGCAACATTAAATGATCATCGGACGATTTATCATTTTCATATGAATCCATTTCATGATGATTGGACAAATAGTCTTTTCTTCAGTCAAGATCCAGTTGCCATCGATTCAGTGATGTATGACTTTTTACATACCGAAGGACCTATTCCTATTGAAGGCTCTCAGAATTATTTACATCAAGCAGCAGAGCCAATAGAACATATATATGATCCTGAACATGATGGTATTTTTGTTTCTGAGAGTATTGGTGTCCATGAACATTGGGATACAACAATAGACATATTTTCAAAAGATCGTTATTCAGGTGTAGAAGGAAATGGCATTGATTATGTTGCAATAGGGGATAGTGAGGAACAGACATCGATTGTTATTACAAAACCAGCTTATCAACGATTATATATGTTCAATCAAGAGAAATCATTTAGTATCCTATGGTTTGATTTCTATACATTTCCAACAACCCTTATCTTTGGGCCGATAACTGTGAAAACAGAAGCATCGTCAACTGGAACAATTGATTATGTGACCTTTTCGATTGATGGATTAGAGACGTTTACTGATGAAGAACCACCATATGAATGGGATTGGAACACTGTAAGCTTTGGTCGACATATCTTAACCGTTGCAACATTCAAAGATAATGAGATAACCGCTTCATCAAATCGCGAATTAATTAAAATAATTTAAAAAAAGATTGTTCCTCCCGAAACATAGAAAAGAATTCTTTTCATGTAGCTTGTAAATGAATGATAAACACAACAGCGCATCTAATATATTTTCCTATCTGGTTGAATCTGAATTGAATGGATTATCTCCCATTCAAACCATAATGAAAATTGCAGAACCAAGAAATATCATTGATATGGGATTACATCCAGAAAACGTTATTTCATTTGGTGGAGGATGGTGTAATCATAAAGCACCAGAACGATTAAGAAGTATCTATCAACAAATCATTGATGATATAAACACGTTTCATAAAAGTGGTCGATATAGTCCAATAAAGGGAGATTATCTTTGTTGTGAACAATTATGTCATTTTGAAAAATATATGTACCATGTTGCTGATTTGGCTGCAGAAAATATTATTATTGGTCATTCATCAACCCAACTATTCCATGATGTTTTAAGAGTACTTCAAAATCCAGGTGAACATGTCTGTGTTTTAGATCCAACCTATGCAAATTATCACAACGCGGTAACCTGTGCATTACCAAAAAGCGATCTTTTATATGTGCCTGCTTTAGATGTAGATTCATGGACCTATCTTAGTGATCCAGAAAAATCACTTGACATTTTACAGAACTATTGTCGACAAGGAGCAAAAACATTTGTCATTCCAGTTCCAGATAATCCAACAAGCCAAATTCCACCTGATTCATTTATAAAAGCCGCACGAGAAATCATGCAAGAATATCATGGATTTCTCATTATTGATTATGCATATAAATCATTATGGTTTGATGATATGCCTCCTTGTTTTTCCTGGTCTCCTAATGAATATGAAAATCTTGTTACAATTCATTCAAATTCGAAATGGTTATCTAGTCTAGGTAGGCGATTTGGATGGATAGAAGCTCATCCTAGTACTATTAAGGGTCTTGAAAAAATAATTGAATCATCTTTACTCTCATCTGATACCTTACATGGTATGGCAACAACAAGATTTTTAGAAGAAAGCATAAAAGATCAAACATTGAAACCATACATTGATTCTATCCGAGAACTATATAAAAAAACAGCGCAAGTGATGATGAATGGAATAGAAACCTATCTTGGCTGGGATTATCTAGAACCAAAGGGTGGATTATACACGGTATGTCCCACGCCAAATAATAAGAACCCTATTACTTTTGTTGAAGAATTATTAAAACATACGGGTGTATTACTCATTCCAGGTATTGGATTTGGCCCAAGTATGAATAAAGGTCTGAGAATTTCGTATGGTCCGTTATGTTACGATCATGATTTGATAGATAAAGGATTAAAAAAGGTTGGGAATTATCTAAAAAAGTAACCATGTTAATTATGTCGTAATTCAGCGCTTTTAAAAGCACCGATACCAGGAATACTAACCTTTCTTTCGATATAATCAATAACTTCTGTAAAAATAACTGTGAAGAAAAGATAAATTAAAGCAATTATCGTATAAATTTCAATATATCTAAGGTTGACTGATGCGATTAATGTTCCTTCTGCAAACAATTCTTTTACTGTGATAATATAGACAATGGATGTATATTTTATCAAATAGATTAATTCATTAGACCAAGCCGGTATAGAGATTCGTAATGCTTGCGGAAGAACAATATGTTGGATTGCCATAACTTTTGACATACCTAATGTCCTAGCTGCAATCATTTGACCTGAGGGAACGGATTGGATTGATCCACGTAGATATTCAGCTTGATATGCTGCACTATTTAGTGATAAACCAATTACTGCTGCACTAAGCGGGTCAAAATTAAGACCTAATGAGGGTAATCCAAAATAGATAATAAATAACTGAACAAGTAAGGGCGTTCCTCTTATGATTTCAATATAACCAATACAAATCCATGAGACAATTCGGTTGCCATACACTCTTCCAAGTGCAAGGAGCATTCCGAAGATGAAACCCACAGCAAGAGCTATAAAAGTAAGATACAACGTTATTGATAATCCTTCAAGAAGTTTTGGTGATGATTCCAGGAAGAATTCAAAAAACGATGTCGTCTTACATTTCCCCCTCAGGTTTCTCCATAGAGATGGGCAATCTTTCCAAGAAACTCTTTGGTTCGTTTATGTTCCGGATTCTTAAACATTTTTTCTGGAGATCCACTTTCAGCAATAATACCATGTTCCATAAATATGATCTCATCAGCAACACTTCGCGCAAAACCCATTTCATGAGTGACAATGAGCATACTTACTTCGCCAGCAAGCGATTTCATTACCTCAAGCACATCACCAATTAACTCAGGGTCTAAAGCAGAAGTTGGTTCATCAAATAAGATTATCGATGGGTTCATTGCTAGTGCTCGAGCAATACTTACTCGTTGTTGTTGCCCACCTGAAAGCTGTGAAGGATACTGGTGTATTTGTTCTTCAAGCCCAACTTGTTGTAATTGTTTTAATGCAATTTTTTCCGCCTCTTCTCTGTCTATCCCCTTAACTTTTTCTAGACCAATACTAACATTTCTCCAAGCAGTTAAATGATTGAATAAATTAAAATCTTGAAAAACAAAACCGATTTTTTGACGGATATGATTGATATTGGTATGTGGGTCTGTAATTTCAACGCCATCCAACCATACCTTTCCCTTCTCAGGTGGGCTTAATTGATTGATACAGCGAAGAAGAGTACTTTTTCCAGTACCACTAGGTCCGATGATGACCTTTGTTTCCCCTTTTTCCATTAATAATGAGACGCCGGCTAACACAGCTTTTTTTCCATATGTTTTATGAATGTTTTCAACCTTTAACATATGAGGCATGATTCATTTCTCCAATATCTAACACTTATCTTTCAACTTTTAACTCATAACCGGGTATTCGATATTTTTTTTCTAGATAATCTAGACTTTTATTGATGACGATGACGGTGATAAAATATAATAGTGCTATGAATAATAAAACAGGTAAAATAAGATCTGGATCACGGGCATAGATATATCTACCTTGTCGCATAAGTTCGATAACACCAATACTAAATGCGATGGATGTATCTTTTAAAACAATGGTAAATTCATTTGACCATCCAGGAATGGATAAACGAAGCATTTGAGGTAAAATGATATATCGAATTGCTTGAAAATTTGTCATTCCTAATGATCTTGCAGCAACCATTTGTCCCTTTGGAATACTTTGTATAGCAGAACGATAAATCTGAGCTTGATATGCTGTTCCCCTAAGGGCAAGACCGATTATAGCTGCAGTGAATGAATCAAAATTAATTCCAATTTGACCTGATCCATAATAGATTAAGAAAAAAATAACCAGAAGTGGAATCCCTCTCATAACTTTTTCATATAGATAAACAAGAAATGATAGAGCTTTTGTTCCATAGACTCGAATAATTGCAAAAATAATACCTAATATAGAAGCAAAAAGTAGGCTGACAATGGTTAAACCTATTGTAATTTTCAACCCATCTATAAATTGAGGTAGAGATGCAATTAAAGAGTCCACTGCCAATTGACCACTTCAGATTTCCTACAATTTTGTATTAAGGACTTTGCTTTATTAGAAATATTTCATCACTAATGCATTCCATTCTGCTGTATCGATAATGTCTGCTAATCCCTGATTAATATCCTCTAAAAGTTCAGTTTCCCCGTCTTTTACACCAAAACCATAGGATTCATTGGTGATGATGGTATATATGACTTCATAGTCGGCATCATCTTCAAAAGCTAAGGCAACTGGCTTATCAAGAATTATCGCATCAATATTGCCATTTTTCAGATCTAAAATGGCCAGTGTATATGTTTCATATCGTTTTAGACTATCTTCAACCATCAGACCCGTATCAACAAGCGTTTCTAAAACCCATGAAGCACCAGTTGTACCTGTTTGTGCACCTAATGTATAATTCGCTAGACTTGTTTCATTTACAATAGTGATATTATCATCTGTATTAATTAAAACGGATTGATCTGCCTCATAATATGCATTACTGAAATCAATTTGCTCTTCTCGTTCATCAGTTATTGTCATTGCAGCAGCCACAACGTCGATTTTTCCAGTTGATAATTCTGTTATTAGTGAGTCAAAAGCAATGTCTTTTACTTCAACTTCATATCCTTTACTTTCTAGTATGCTTGTAATCAATTCAATGTCAAAGCCGACAATTGTTTGATTTTCATCAATATATTCAAATGGGGCAAAATCCGCTGAAGTTCCAACAATTATTTTATTTGTTGTTTCTTCCGTAACACAACCTGATAAACCTATTGTCACTAAGAGAATAAATCCTACTCCTAAGACAATAAAATTCCTTTTTTCCATTCTTCACACACCTCTTTAAATTTAATAGAACAATATTTGCATTCTATATAAAACTTACAAAAAAATAATATTTTATATACCTCTCAATAAACTATATTTTTATTAATAAGCTATTCAATGATTGGGGAATTTTGCATGAAGATGGAATTATTTATAATTTTTAAATCTGAATCATTAATGAAAAATTCATGATAATATATGAAAGAATCACTATGATATAAAATGCTAACCATTTTCTTTTATTCCAAAATCTAACGTCATATCCATCCATAGGTTCAAATGGAGTCATATCAATGACGATACTCATCATTATAAAAACATAAAACATTTGAAAATATATTGTTGGATAGAAGAAATTACCGATAAAAAAGAGTAATCCTAGCAGATAAAAAAATTTGAAAATAAAATAATACATTTTTCCAAACTTTTTTTGTTGTTCATCATTTTCAAGCATGGTAAAGGATGCAAGAGAAAAAGTATTTCCTAGAATTGTGCTAGCTAACGTGAGGATTGCTCCAAATGGCCAAAAAACATGTTTTGTGTCCATTTCATATTTTTTAGAAAGATGCATACGTATGCCCTCCCTCAATATATATATGGTAGTAATGATAAAAATATTGACAATTAACAATCTTTGGAATTCATTCATATCGGCAGACCAAGTCCAACTCATAGCAAGTGAAAATACTATAATTGCAAGTAAAGTTGCGAGTAACTCTTTTAAAATTTTATTTCTATCATCGTTATCCTTTGATTTGTTCTTATCTTTTTTCAACTTCTTCATTTTTCGCTCTGCGATGTGCTCTGATATAAAATCAAAAATAAATTCTGAAAGGGTATTACCAAATATACTCCATAAGTAGATTAAGAGAATACTTGTGGAAGTTACAATAACCGGTATAATTTTTTTATCAATAAGTCCATTTAATGGAGATTTTTCTGCACCATAATTTACTTGATTATTCGGCTCAGTTACTAAATATGCAATCAGAATCTCTTTATCCTGTTGATTGTCTTTTCCAAAATGAATAATAAATGGAGTTGATTTAAATGATGTTGATTCATCATATTGATGATTTAAACGTATTTGACTTGTATATGAATTAGTTTTTTCACTCCCAAGCAGGATAATTAAATCATAATTATCTAAAGAAGTTTCACTGTTTTCATTGTCTGTTATCTTCGTAATTTCATGTGCATTATCGATTTGTGATGAAACCATTGTTAAAATTAAATTATCTTGGATGCTCAATTTACTTCCTTTGATAATAAGTATATTATCGACTGTGTAGGGTTCTAAAAATGTTTTAATTCTTGATTTTGCTGTATCAAAAGAAACAGAATCTGGTTCACCATCAGAAGAAATTGATTCTTGAGATCCAAATAGATAATGTTGGTAGATCTCTTCTGATGATAAAGTTCTATTCCATAATAATACGTTGTCAATAGAGCCTGAAAAAGGAAGGGTACATGACCCAATATAATTGCCTAAAATTAGATTATTGTTATGGCTTAAGTTATACCTGATAGTTGAATTTGCCTGATTGCCATCACTGATCTCTTCTCCATCTATATAAAGTCTGATTTTTGAGTTATCAAAGGTACCTACAATATGATGCCATTGATTATCCCAAATTGATTGACCGGGATTTGGCGATTTTAAGATTTGCGATCCATCATGGATATAAAAACAAATTCCATTATTCGAATCAGTATAAACTCCATAAGATGCCCAATCACAAGCATTACCTCCTTTTGCTATTAAATATGAAAATGATCCATTTTGAAGAAATGCTTTTGCCCACAATTCTATTGATATCTTTTGTGGTTCTAAAGAAGGGGAATTATTAATAAGAATATAGTCGTCTTTTCCATCAAAATATGCAAAAAAATTGCCATTTGTTCCTTTATTCTCTTTACTGCATCCATGTGCCTTACCATTGTTTGCATTTACTGATATATCAAGTATACTATATTGCTGATCATCCCACGGTTGATTTTCATTAAACATCCAAAATCCTATTAATCCTTCCGTTGATAGGTTATCATATGCATTTTTAGTTTCATTGTTTTCCTCTATACACCCAGAGATAAGTAGAAACATGATTAGAACGGTTACGATTATAAGCTTGGATATTTTTTTCATCAATCCCTATATTTTACACTTAGTATTTTTTTTTATTGCTTATTTTGTATGATATCTACTAATAATGTCAATAAAAAATAATGGTTTTTAGGAGTAATAGTTTTGGAGGGAGGGAGGGGAGAGCTGTTAAAAAAAGATTTCACCATGATAATGGTTGAAAATCTCTCCCCGCATATAATATTTATTTATTTCCATATTTATAAATGTTTTGTTACAAATTGGTATAATTTTGGTTAAAAATAGGTTAAGTATCAGTTTTTCAATCTTAGTTTTAATAATATAATAATAAAAAATAAATAAAAGTTAGTTGCCATTTTACTTGTTTTATTTTTATCTTTTATTAGTGCATTTTCATTATTATGAATCTAAGAGTTTTTTTGTATAGTGCAATTAATTATTTATTTATTTGGATAAAATTTATATACTTCAATTTTTATTCATTTCGCAAGGAGAAAAATCGCAATGTCAATAAAATTTCAAGACCACATAGACCGACGAGTTCATGAACTAAGAGAAAGAGAACGAGAATTCTATAGAAATAGACGAAAAAAGATTAAAAAAACTTGATTAATAAATTTGTTACAAAAATGATATAAGAAAATAGTTACATATAATAAAAAAGGAAAATTAAAGGTGAAATAAAGTTGAATACAATTTGGTTCTGTAATAATTGTAATTTTAAATTTAAAGAACCAAGCTATCATGGAAATAAAGCGATAGAAATATGTCCATATTGTGGAAGTAAACAAATACACCAAACTGATGATATCAAAAATTATTACCCATTTATTGATATTATATGATAATTGATACGAGCCTCTAACAACAAATTCTAAAAACAAGAAAACAAATTATGGGTGATTATGAATAAATTAGTTCACTCAATCCAAATAAATGTTCTTGAAAAAAATGAGGAAAACCTAGAAAAAATACATCAATCATTTTCTTTTTTACTTCCCATTGATTACGAAAAAGAAAAAATTTATGTTACTTATAAAAAACTTACTGGATTACAACATAATATTATTCATTCTCTTACTTTGACGACCAATAAGGAACGTCATAATACAGTACTTGCAGAATCAATTTTTTCAAATATTGATAAAGATATAAAATCATTATTGGTAAATCAAATAGAATCTCGCCTTGATTAAGATGGATTTTTTTATATTCGTTTTGATAAGAACGCACTATTTAACAGATTATTCCAATTGACTGATTCGGGAGATTGTTTTCATATAAAAATAAAAATTGCTGGTTTTCCAGCAAAAAGACCTTCTTTTATTAGATCAATTCAAACACTAATAAAATAATAAAAAAAGGAAGAAGATTTAGAGCTTTGAAATAGTACTTCTCAGCTCAGTAATATTTGATTTAACCATATCTATTTCAGAAAGTTTTTCTTGCTCTAAAGTATCAATAATTGAATCAAGAGTGGTAGTTGCTTTATACATATGAGTTGGTCGACCTTTGCCTTTCTTTTTTAAATCTTTTTTGGCAACCCAGCCTCTTTTGCGAAGTTCTTGCATTGCGACACTGACTTCAGGCTGTCGAAGATCAGCTCCCAGTTCAACATCTGTAGAGCGACATTCTTGAACTTGACATATATACATTAATGTTTTTGCAAGATTTCGGGGCATTCCCAGCTCAGTGAATAGTTCGACTACTTTCTCATCTTTTTCATCAAAGACTTCATTTGTTCTTTCCTTGATATCCCATCACCGAAAAGTGATATAACAAACATTGTATAAATATGTTACCAATAAAAAAAAAATTTGTTTAATTGAAGTTGAATAAAAACTAAATTATATTTCTTAACAAATATTAAGTGAGAAATCCCTGTGCTTTAGCACAGTTGGATGAATCGCGCTAATTCTTTTTCTAATTATTCAAAGATTTTATTTTTTCCAAAAGGTTTAGTA
>Ga0272441_10000460_pt1 | contig 93187 bp, 77 predicted proteins | sample SSMProp6N_FD_193582 | JGI IMG/M metagenome (GOLD analysis project Ga0272441, IMG submission 193582) | Marine sediment archaeal communities from Little Sippewissett salt marsh, Falmouth, MA, United States - SSM-Prop-6N | ecosystem: Environmental > Aquatic > Marine > Wetlands > Sediment ... | reverse complement strand
CATTTGAATGGCAATTTTGTGTTAGGGTCACGGTAAGAAATAATTCCACACGATTGCGCCGGATTATGGTTTGTCTACAAGGCACATCCACCTGCGCATATCGGGATACGTGTGGGTGGATGTAACGCAGTAGACGGGCCATAAGACAAGCAAGAGGTGGAATTATTTTTTTCCGGGGCCCTTATCGTGGCGGCACTTCATTAAGAGCGGCCATATGGGAAGCCGCACAGTAGAAAAGACCGTAAATGTATCTCTCCTACTACAACTTGGCGGAAAAGCCATTTCAGATAGATACCGATCCCCGCTTTCTTTGGTTTGGAGAGAAACATCAGGAGGCTCTAGCCGTTCTGAAATACGGTGTGCTGGACAGAAATGGGTTCGTGGTTTTAACCGGCGGAATCGGAACCGGTAAGACCACTCTGTTGAACGCGCTTCTGGAAAGTTTGGGCGACGATGTTCTGGTCGCCAACATCAACAATCCCAAGCTCGACACCTTAGACTTTTTAAAAATCGTCGCAAAATCCTACGAGCCGACGGCAGTTGTCGACGACAAGGCCGATTTTATCCTTTACTTCAACCGCTTTTTACAGCAGGCGTATTTCGACGGCAGGATCGTTTTGCTCGTCATTGACGAGGCTCATCGCCTGTCGCAAGACCTCCTGGAAGAAATACGGCTTTTATCCAACGCAGAGCAGGCGGGTAAAAGGCTGATCAATATTTTCTTTATCGGCCAGAATGAATTAAAGCAATCGCTGCTGTTACCAGAGTGCCGGGCCCTGCGTCAGAGAGTCACGCTGTTTTACGATATTCAGCCCCTTTCTGAAAACGAAATGGTGCAGTATATCGGGCATCGTTTGAGAGTTGCCGGAAGCCAGTCACAGCTGTTCACATCGGACGCAATCCATGAAATTCATCGTTCATCGCGGGGGTATCCACGCCTGATCAATATCATCTGTGATCATGCCCTTCTGACCGGTTATGTCCAGGGCCTGAAAACAATATCACCCGAGGTTGTCAATGAATGCGCCCAAGAAATTCTTTTTCCCGGTGAAACCGGATCGATATTCGAAAAAGCGTGGATCGAAAAGCTGAAGGACCGACGACAGGCGGTCGGCCACGATCCGCGGCGGAGGCCGTTGGTTCGGCGGGTCATTCAGGCCATGACAGCGAGGTGGATCCGCTTCACCGCTGCATTGTCGACTGACGGTTATATTGGGAAGACAAAAGTCACAAAAGAAGTGACGACCGCCGCAGTAAGCAACGAGGAGCTTCTGTTTAATGGCGATGACACCATGCCGGCTGCGGATGAAACCAATCCGGTCGGTGAAAAAAACAAGAGACCTTTTACCAGAGTCAAACGGCAAACACTGTTTTACGGCGGCTTGGGTGCCGGTATTGGAATTGTTGCGGTCGCACTGACCCTGATGGTGCAGGCCACCCCCGCGGGAAAAACAGAAGTCCCAACGCTATCGAGTGGGACTGCTGTCATGCAGGGGCAGGGGCTACCCTCGTCCAACTCGGCTGCGTCCGCAGCCTCACAGCCACTCGGTGAAAAAAACGGACTGCGTTCCGCACCAGCACCGAAAGAAAGTCGTTCCAGCGAAAGTCCGCCCGAAAACCGGGCTCTTGCAGCCGTGGACCGCCTGGGTGGAATTCCTGCTCCGATATCACAGAAAGCGTCAGGTCAATCCCCACCGACAGCCGAGCGGGTCGCACCATCGCCGGTTGAGGACCAGAAGATTCAGCAGGTTTCTTCACTGGAATTGGCGAAGGGAGTGCTCGCGCAAAAAAATTATCAATTGGCGCTGGAGTTGCTGGATGCGACCCGCACCGCCGATAGATTGCCGGAGTTCAAGCCGCTCTATTCCCAAGCACTCGCAGGCCAGGCCGGCCGTCTTCTTGAGAAATCTCCGCTTGAAGCCGAAACGATGCTTCACAAAGCGGTTGCACTGGACTCAAAAAACGTCGAGGCTTATTTCGTTCTGGGTAAACTATACACCCGCTCCAAGAATTACGCCCGGGCTATCGAGGCCTACCAAAAGGCCGTCGGCCTGGATCCTGATCTGGCAGATGCGTTTTTCAACCTGGGATTCATTTATGCATCCACCGGGATGTACGAGAACGCCGAAAAAATGTTTGCACGGGTTGTCCGGGCACATCCTCCTTATCTCGACAAGGCCCTTTTTAACCTTGCCATGGTTCAACAGAAATTGGGGAAAAAAGAGGAGAGCCGGACCAATCTTGAAAAGGCGGTGGCGGTCAAACCGGACAACCAAAAGGCTCAAACTTACCTGAAACAGTTCAAGGCTGCCGCGGAGGCCGACAGGTGATGACGAAATCGCGGATGATCCTAACCGGGATAACTCTTGCGGGGGCGCTTCTGCTGCTGGTTAATTGCAGCCGGAATCGGGTAGAATCCCGCCAAACGCCGACCGATCAGCCGTCTTTGGTATACGCGGTTCAACCGGCACCGGAGCCACAACCCCCGGAACCGGAGACCGCTGTTGAACCGGCACCCTATGTTCACACTGTCCGCAGATCAGGAGAGACGCTCATTGCAATTTCCCGCTGGTATACCGGCGCGGCGGACAACTGGAAACGCCTGGTTGACGTCAATAACGGTCTTAACCCACGGCGGATAAGAGTCGGCGACGAGATACTCATCCCCGAGGAGCTCATGAAAACGCATCAGCCAATGCCGGCGGATTTCATGACCTCCAAAGCCCCGAAAAAGAGCGTACCATCCCGTGTTGAACCGGCACCCTATGTTCACACTGTCCGGCGGTCGGGAGAGACCCTTGTTGCGATTTCCCGCTGGTATACCGGCTCAGCGGACAACTGGAAACGCCTGGTTGAAACCAATAACGGCCTTAACCCGCGGCGGGTGCGGGTCGGCGACAAGATTCTCATCCCCGGAGAGCTCTTGAAAACGCAGCAATCGATGCCGGCGGATTTTATGGCCTTAAAAACTCAGGAGAAAAGAGCGCCAACCACAAGCTCCCCGAATAAACCCACCGAAACCAATCGAATCGAACTTTTCGGCCCTATCGAAAATAATGATACGGTCGAGAATCCCGACGTGGTCGGGTTGCCTTTGGAATCGATCGAATAACCCCTCTGGCCCCAAAAAAACCTTTTCAGCATTCAGAAAACGTGTTCGATCTCAGCGCTTGCAGTCTTAGGCGTCTTGACATGGCGATGTTGAGCCTTAATGTGATCTATCTAAGGCAAGATTGTCAGATCGGTATTGAGGCATCTTTGTTTTTTTATTGTCTTTTTCCAAAAAATATGGGAAAAATACGCATTTTTGACGTCAATCCGATGATGAGCATAGGGAGGGGCCCAGAATTAATGCATGTCAACCAGAGAACCCTGCGAAAGCCAGTTCGGTTTAGAGGAATTGGGTTGCACTCAGGAAAAACGGTCAATTTAACGATTAAACCGGCACCCATTAACCATGGAATACGGTTTGTAAGGGTGGATCTGCCCGGGACTCCCGGAGTCACAGCCCAGTTCAACCGCGTCGTGGACACCAGCTTGGCAACAGTAATCGGCAGTGACGGTTGTATCGTATCCACCATTGAGCACTTGATGGCAACTTTTTCCGGTCTTTTTATCGACAATGCCCTGATCGAACTTGACGCCTACGAGGTCCCGGTGATGGACGGGAGCGCCGGTCCATTCACCGAACAGATCACAAAATCCGGAATTGAGAGTCAAGGTGTTCCGCGCCACTTTTTTGTGCTCAGAGAGCCTATCGAACTGGTCGATGGAGACAAATCCGTTACCGCCTATCCGTCAGACGTTTTCAGAATATCCTGTACCATTGATTTCGATCACCCGCTGATCGGTCGCCAATCTCTGGACGTCGAAGTGACTGACAAAATTTTTGCCACCGAAATCAGCAGGGCCCGAACTTTTGGATTCCTGCATGAAGTGGAGTATATGAAACGCTATGGACTCGCGTTGGGGGGCTCCCTTGACAACGCGGTGGTTATCGATAAGGACCGCATCGTCAACCCGGGCGGTTTGCGGTTTCCAGATGAATTTGTACGCCACAAAGTACTCGATTGTCTCGGAGATTTTTCTCTGCTGGGCATGCCGATCCTCGGGCATCTTGTCGTCGTAAAGTCCGGCCATGCATTCAACCACGCCTTCCTTGAAAAATTCTTTTCCTGCAAGGAATCCTGGGAAACCCGCAGGGTTCCCGTGCCCACTCCTCTTCGGGCTGAGCAACCAAAATCTGTTGCAATATAAATAGGTTTCCGTTATATTTCAAAAATTGTTGCCAACGTCTATTCTGCGAAAGTGTTTGGGTGCTCTCACAGCCCGATGTGCAGTCTACAATATGGGATATTCTATGGGCCGTAATGCCGGCATTATATTCATCTTATTGGTCTGCCTGCTATGGCATCCCGTTGAACCGGTGGCTGCCGAGGAAGCCCGTTTTACGCACATGAACGTATCAAACACGCGTGACGACCTCCTTTTGTACCTTACTCTCGAAGGCGCCTTCACCGATAAACTCAAGGAGGCCATCCTCAGTGGTGTTGCGGCAACGTTTGTTTTTTATATCAGTCTCTACCGCGTCCGCAACTGGTGGGGCGATAAAAATATTGCTGATATCGAATTGACCCACACGATCAAATACGACAACCTGAAGAAGGAATTCACTGTCAAACGATCGTGGAAAGAAGGTGCTTCGGTTATCACCCATTCTTTTTCGCAGGCACAGCAATGGATGACTGAAGTAGATGCCTTGAGCGTATATCCATTGAAGGAACTGGAAAAAGGACGACAGTATCAAATTCGGACAATGGCCGAGGTCAGCAAGCTGACCTTGCCGCTTTATCTCCACTACATACTCTTTTCACTATGGGATGTCGAAACCGACTGGTATACGATCGATTTCATCTATTAGATCAAGATGATCTCGGACACCGGCTTCCCCGCTCAATTGTAACCGTTCACAGGGTTTCAAAGTCCGATGCGCTTCAAACCACCTGATTGTAAGCGTTTACAGGGTGCCGCAGATGCAAGGCGTCGGGCGCGCAGACGTACTTTTGTACTTCAAGTGCCCGACAACAAAGCAGATGCGGTGCCCTGTGAACGCTTACGCGCAATTTGTACGACGGCCCTCCTTTTACCATGGATGACACCAGCAGAACCAACAGGACACTTTCACTGACACCGGCCCAGGCCGACAGGAAGCGACGCAAGCGCGAAGGCGTGCTTATCGTTGTCATCACCATTGTTGTCGCTTTTCTGACGTTGGCCGAGTTCCGTGTCATTCACTTCGGATCGGACATACCGGTATCCAATACCGTCCTGATGTTCATTCTCATCAACATCAACCTTCTTCTGCTGATCCTGCTGATTTTTTTGGTATTCCGCAACCTGGTCAAGCTGCTCTATGAACGCAAGCGCAATGTCATGGGGGCCAGGCTGCGCACTCGTTTGACGGTTGCCTTCATTGCGCTCACGCTTCTTCCGACGATTGTCCTATTTTTCTTTTCAATCAACTTCATCACCACCAGCCTCGAATTCTGGTTCAACGTTCCGGTGGAACAGGCGCTGGAAAACTCTCTAACGGTCGGCCGTAGTGTCTACAAACAGGCCGAGACCAATAGTCGGTTCTTTATCGAACGGGCGGCCTACCAGATTGCCAAGAAAGACCTGTTAATTCCCCAGAATATCGATGCGCTTTCCCGTTACACCCGGATCGTCCAACGCGAATTCAATATCGCGGCGGTCGAGGTTTACGACGTCAATGCCAAGCGCCTGACGTTTTCACTTTCCAAGGCGCTTGAAGATACGGCTTTCGGCGTCATCCCGACCGACAAACTCCTGGAGGACATCGTTCCGGAGAGTATTTGGACCTTTTCGGAATACCTCTCCAAAGGGGAGTTGATCCGGACCATGGGAACGATTCCTTTTGGAGTCCCGCGCGAACAGGTCAAAGGATTTCTGGGCCTGTCCATCCTGCTGGTGCCGGACATCTCTCAGAGCATGAAGTCGATTACGCGCGGGTTCGAAGAATATCAGCAGATAAAACTGCTCAAAAAGCCGATCCAGAACACCTATTATATTGTTTTATCCATTGTCGCCCTTTTGGTTCTTTTTTGTGCCATCTGGTTCGGATTTTATCTGGCCCGCTCCATCAGTATTCCCATAAAAGAGTTGGCCGAAGGTACCCGTCGGGTGGCCGAGGGTGAGTTGGGTTTTACGATCGAACGGGTTGCGGACGATGAGATTGGAAGCCTGGTCGAATCCTTCAATAAAATGACGCGAGATTTGCGCATCAGTCGCGAGCAACTGGAGCTCTCCGCCCGCATGCTCCAGCAGCAGAACGTCGAAATCGAGGAGAAGCGCCAGTACATGGAAATCGTTTTGAAAAATGTTTCTGCCGGTGTCATTACGCTCGATGCCGGCGGCGTCATCAAGACGATCAACACCTCGGCGGCTCAAATGCTGGGTCTCAGAGTCGACGATGTTCTTAACCACAGTTATGAACAGTTGCTGGACGGTCAGTTCCACGGTCTGGCCCGTGAAATCATGGACAGCCTGTCGCTCTCAAAAAACGATGCCCTTCAGCTGCCTCTGCGGCTGATCATCGATGGTCGGCCGCGCAGCTTTTTGACCAACGTCAATGCACTCAAGGACGATGCCGGCAGCCCCATGGGCATTGTGATGGTGTTCGATGATCTTACGGAGATGGAAAGAGCGCAACGGATGGCAGCCTGGCGCGAGGTAGCCCGTCGAATAGCGCATGAAGTTAAAAATCCGCTGACACCGATCACCCTCTCGGCCCAACGGCTCAAACGAAAATTCGCCAAAGATCACGAAGACCCTGTTTTTGACGAATGCATTCGAATGATCATCGATCACGTGGAATTGATTCGCAACCTGGTTAACGAGTTTTCAGCATTTGCCAAATTCCCGAGTGTTGATCTCAAACCATGCGAACTGCTGCCCATCATCGAGGAAACCGTTGCCCTCTATAAAGATGGGCATCCTGACATCCGCTTCGAAACCGGGTTGAGCGACGCCATTCCGATCATGAACTTGGACCGTAAACAGATCAAGCAGGCCATGATCAATCTTTTGGAAAACGCCATTGCGGCCATCAAGGGCCGGGGTGAAATTGCGATCGCATTGACCCATGATTCAATTTTAAATCGTGTCCGCATCGAAGTGGCCGACAACGGGCCCGGCATTTCGGATGCCGACAAGACCCGGCTGTTCGAGCCCAATTTTTCCACCAAAAAGGCCGGTATGGGCCTGGGCCTGACGATCGTCAGCACGATTGTCGGAGACCACAACGGCGTTATTAGCGTCCAGGATCATCAGCCCACAGGGGCCAAGTTCGTTATCGAACTGCCGGTCTAAGGGCTCACTCAAAAATTGCGAGTTTATTTTTTCGTGAACCCTAACCCTAACCGTTAACGGGTTCGGTTTGAATCAACGGCAGCGGCTAGAATTCGTCGCCGGATAACGTTTTCAAGGAGTTCAGAGAATGAATCCTTCCATCTTGATCGTTGATGACGAGCCTTCTATTTTGCAGTCCCTAGCAGGGCTTCTTATCGACGAGGGCTTCGACGTACGCACCGCATCCAACGGCTACGAGGCCCTGAAAACAATTGAAAGCGAATCACCCGACCTTGTGCTCCTCGATATCTGGATGCCGGGCCTGGACGGGATCGACACCTTGCAGGAAATCAAAAAGAACAACCCCTTCATTCAGGTGATCATCATCACCGGACACGGGACGATCGAAACGGCCGTGAAGGCTACCAAAATAGGTGCATATGACCTGATCGAAAAGCCTCTCTCCATCGACAAGATCATTCTCGCGATCAACAACGCCTTGAATTTTCGCCGACTCGAAGAAGAGAACCGCTATCTGCGAAAAAAGATGATCGAGAAGAATTCCATCAGCGGAAACAGCCCGCCGATTCAGTTGCTCAAAAAACAGGTCGCCGTGGCAGCTCCGACGGACACATGGATATTGATAAAGGGCGAAAATGGTACGGGTAAAGAACTCATGGCCCGTACTATTCATCAGCTCAGTCGGCGTGTCGACCAACCCTTGATTACCGTTAACTGCGCCGCCATCCCGGAAGAACTGATCGAAAGCGAACTATTCGGACATGAAAAGGGCGCCTTTCCGGGTGCCACCGTGAAAAAAAGAGGAAAATTCGAATTGGCAAACGGTGGGACCATATTTCTGGATGAAATAGGCGACATGAGCCTGAAAACCCAGTCAAAGATGCTGCGCGTGCTCGAGGAACAGAAGTTCAACCGATTAGGAGGCGACCGCACCATCACCGTTGATGTCCGGGTCATTGCCGCCACCAACAAAGAACTCGAAAAAGAAATTGAAGAAGGAACATTCAGAGAGGATTTATTCTATCGTCTGAACGTTGTGCCGATCGCGGTGCCGGCACTGCGGAGCCGAATCGAGGATATCCCGCTACTGGTCGATATCTTCTTCGAGGAATTTGCGAAGCAAACTCAAAAGGAAAAAAAGAAGATGACTCCCGGTGCGCTCGATCTGCTTCGCTATTATGCTTGGCCGGGAAATGTTCGGGAGTTGAAAAATTTGGTGGAACGCCTGGCCATAATGGTTGAAAAAGAAATCATCGATGTTGGAGACTTGCCCGAACCTTATAACCCCGCAGCAGGCCTGGAAGCCGTTCTCGGTGAATCCGAACTGCTGGCCATCGATAATTTGAAGGAAGCCAAGAAGGTCTTTGAAAGAGAATACATTCAAAAAAAGCTCGAAGAAAACAAAAACAATGTAACCAGGACCGCAGAATTACTCGGTGTCGGACGCAGTTACCTGCATAAAAAAATAAAAGAGATCATCAAGTAACCTTGCTCCTTATCGGTTAAGGAAAATATTCATTGCGCATTATCGGCGGAAGCCTGAGAGGAAAAAATCTGGCTTCTTTGAGCGGCCATTCGATTCGGCCGACAGCCGACCGACTACGGGAGTCGATCTTCAATATCATCGCTGTGCGGGTTCCGAATGCCGTGGTTCTGGACCTGTTTGCCGGCACCGGCGCATTCGGCATTGAAGCACTGAGCCGCCATGCAAGCGCGGCCGTTTTCATCGACAACAGTCGTGCGGCTGTAACTGTCATCTATCGTAATCTGGAGATGTGCCGGCTCCTGGATCGGGCACGGGTCATCCTTAGCGATGTTAGCCGGGGTCTCGACAGAATTCCAATGTCTCAGCCACGGTTCGATCTCGTTTTCATGGACCCGCCTTACGACCGGGGTTTTGTCCAAAATAGCCTGAATTTACTCCGGCGGAACCCTATCCTGGCACCCGGCCACTGTCTGATTCTGGAACACTCTTCGCAAGAGCCGCTTCCGTTCGACTTGGAGGGCTATGTGCTTCACGACCAAAGACGCTACGGAAAAACTCTTGTTTCATTTTTAGAAGGTATGCTATGAACGCCCAACCAGTCGCTTCGGCACCTTTGTATTGCCGGTGGTAAATGGCTCTTTTCCGTCCATGAATGGAATGGCTCTTTTCTGCAATCTCGGCGCAAATCACGCCGGAGGCGTCACCAGGGGCGGGCCGGAGGCATGACGAAAGACGTGACAGGTCTGCAGAATCACTGGTGCGGCCCACGAGAGTAGGCTTCCGCGCAATTTCTTGATTTCCTTGCACTTGCAGAAAATTTCACACTTTTGGATCGAAAACCGATCCGTACTCTTAATGCAGCCGTGCATGGGCACAAACTCAACAAGTGGCGGATGAAGGCTATGGCGAGAATTGCGATATATCCGGGGTCTTTCGATCCGGTTACCAACGGTCACCTGGACATCGTCAAGCGGGGATTGAAACTGTTTGATAAGATCATCGTCACCATTTTGTACAACCCCGGAAAGGAAACCCTTTTTTCAGTGGAAGAACGGCTGGGCATGCTCCGGGAGAGCGTGAAGAGTCTATCGCATATCGAAATCGATCGTTACGATGGTCTTTTGGTGGATTATGCAGCCAAGCGCAAAGCCCATGCGATTCTGCGTGGCATGCGGGCCGTTTCGGATTTCGAGTACGAGTTCCAGATGGCCCTTATGAACCGACGCCTCAACCGTGAAATCCAGACGGTTTTTTTGATGACCGGTCTGCGCTGGATTTTTGCCAGCTCCTCAATTATCAAGGAAGCGGCCCGGTTCGGCGGCAACATCGAAGGTATGGTGCCGCCGCTCGTCCTCGAAAAACTTAAAATAAAATTCGGCCAAAAGCAGGAAGATTCTTGACGGCGAATCCGCCATCGGTCAATTCGTTTCGGTCTTCCTCAAGATATCGGTGCCAATCACATCGAAGGATTAACAAAGACGCGAAAGGTCTGCATCGAATTTATGAATCGGTGGACTTAGGGCCCCGGCAAAAAATAATTCCACCTCTTGCTTGCCTTATGGCCCGTCTACTGCGTTACATCCACCCACACGTATCCTGATATGCGCAGGTGGATGTGCCTTGTAGACAAACCATAATCCGGCGCAATCGTGTGGAATTATTTCTTACTGTGACCCTTAGAAAAAGCGCTTGAGGACGATGAAGCCGGCGATCAACAAAACCGTAAAGGCCACGGCCAGGATATTAAAATATTTATCGATAAAACTCTGGATGCGGGATCCAAAAATATAAATCAACCCACCGACAAGAAAGAAACGGGCCGAGCGGGACACAAGCGACGCCAGAAAAAAAACCATAAAATTGATTTCGAACATGCCGGCGGCAATGGTGAACACTTTATAAGGAATCGGTGTAAATCCGGCAATACCGATGGCCCACGCGTCGTATGTTCGGTAGAGGGTGCCGATATAGTCGATCTTGTCGGTCAGAGCGTAAAAAGCGATGATTTTTTCTCCGATTCCCTGCATGAACTGCCAGCCGATCAAATAGCCGAAACAGCCGCCGAGAACCGAGCCGATTGATGAAATAAGGGCGAATTTCAATGACTTGCGAGGAATCGCAACCGCGAGGGCAATCAGCAGGACATCCGGTGGAATCGGAAAAAAGGAAGACTCGCTAAAAGCGAGCAGGAAAAGCGCCCATGAACCGTAGGGGGTTTCAGCCCAATGCAGAACCCAGTCGTAGAGTTTGCGCAACATTCAGCGGTCGCTCCAACCTTTTTCACCGACCAGTTTGACAAATCGACAGCCGCCGAGATTGCTACGATGAATTCCGTCTTGGTTTTTTAATGTTTTAACCAATTCCTGTGAGTGCTGATCACCGACCGGAACCACCATTCGTCCATTTTCGGCCAGCTGGTCGATCAGAGAATCGGGAATGCGCGGGGCACCGGCGGTGACGATGATGGCGTCGAAGGGACTTTCTTCCAGCCAGCCGACGGTACCGTCACCGAAGCGGGTGATAATGTTGTGATATCGGAGGTGGTCGAAAATCCGACGGGCTTTTATCAGAAGTGAATGGATGCGCTCGATGGTGTAGACCCGATAGACGATTTCCGCCAGGATGGCGGCCTGGTAACCCGATCCAGTCCCGATTTCAAGCACCCGGTCGTTTTCCGAAAGCTGAAGCGCTTGGGTCATTTCGGCAACGATGTACGGTTGCGATATGGTCTGCTGGTCCCCGATAGGAAGGGGAAAATCACCGTAAGCCTGATCTCTCAAAGCTTCACTGACAAATAGATGGCGGGGTACCTTGCGCATAGCCGCGAGGACTCTCTGATCGGTGATACCGCGGGTTTCGATCTGGCGTTTGACCATTTCTTCGCGCTGGCGATCGAATTTTGTCGATTCTTTCTCTATCATGCACGTCATCCGGAAAAAACCATCAGGAGTCGCTTACGGCAATAAGTGTTTTACATCGCCGCCTTAAAACAGAAATCTGGTTCTTTTTCTATCATTTTCGACAATTTGCGTCAATAAGTCATATTTTGTAGATGATGCGTTTGTCGGTAATGATGATGTCCACGTGCTTATCGTGGGATTCAATTGGTACTTGGGGAATGATTTGATAGTCCAGGGCCAGAGCAACCTTGCGGGTTGTAACCGGCAGGTGCGGGATGAGACGGTCATAAAATCCGTCTCCCGATCCAATTCTCCCGCCTTTTTCGTCGAAAGCAACACCCGGTATGATGGCGATATCGATGCAGTCGATCGGCACGGTGCGGCACTTTCCCGGGTCCGGTTGCAGGATGCCGTTTTGGCCGGGTTTCACGTCTTTTGCGAAGTCGTCGATTTTAAACAGCTTGAATTTCTTGGTGTCGGTTTTAACCAGAGGAAGTACGACGATCTTGTTTTGGTCGAAAGTACGCCGGATAATTCCTGCGGACTTTACCTCGTTTTGATTATCAATGTACAGCAGGGCAATCTTGGCCTCGAGAAAATTGGCGAAATCAAAAAGGCGGTTTTCAATCAAACTTGTTTTTTCAGCCAGCTCGTCCACGGACAGTTTGCCGATCACTGCGGCGATCTCTTTTCTGATATCAGCCTTTGTTTTCTGGATCTCTTCCATAACTGGTATTCCCTCGCCGGAATTTCATTGGTTAAAAGCCACCCCCGAAATGCGTCAACCTGTATTCATCATTGACTAATCTGTATCATCATGTTAGAAATTTATAATTATTTACCGATTGCGGCCGGATATCCGACGGCAACGGATAGCCGGTCTCCAAACCTGCCCAATCATGCGATTCATAACCACTGCCATATTATAGATTTTCGAATTCAAATCGTAGCAAACGGCCTCCTTTTAAACAAGAACATACCGAAAAAACAACATTTAATATAGGGCCAATATGTTGGAAATCAAGTTTGTCAGGCAGAATTTATCCGATGTCGAGCGGGCACTGAGGGCGCGACACTCGGAACTCGATATCAGTGCGTTCCAAATGGCCGATGATCTTCGGCGCGGCGTTCTTGTTGAACTCGAAGAACTGCGTCACCAGCGCAACCGAGTGTCCGATCAGATTGCCGATTTGAAGAAAGACGGTGAAGATGCAAAGGCTCTCGTAGAGCAAATGCGCGCAGTGTCAGCCAAAATAAAAATACTCGAACAAGACTTGGCGGTGCACCAAGAAACACTCGACAAGATTCTGCTCGAAATTCCGAACATACCGCATGCCTCAGTTCCGCTCGGCAAGGATACCGCCGACAACTCACTTGTCAAACAGGTGGGGATATCACCTCACTTCGAATATGACGCTCAAGCCCATTGGGATATAGGGACAAGACTCGGTATCCTCGACTTCGAGCGTGCTGCCAAGATAACAGGCGCTCGCTTTCCCCTGTACCTCGGCGTCGGGGCCCATCTTGAAAGGGCCTTGATCAATTTCATGTTAGACATTCATATCTCCGAGCATGGCTACACTGAGGTCCTGCCGCCTTTTGCCGTCAACCGACAGAGTATGACCAACACCGGGCAACTGCCGAAATTCGAACAGGATCTCTTCAAGCTCGAGGGCTGGGACTACTTTATGATACCGACCGCCGAAGTACCGCTTACCAACCTGCACCAGGGAGAAGTGCTGGATGAAGGCCTTTTGCCGATTTATTACACGGCCGTCACCCCCTGCTTCCGATCCGAGGCCGGTTCATACGGTAAGGATACCAGAGGACTAATCCGACAGCATCAGTTCAACAAAGTCGAAATGGTGAAATTGACACAACCGGAGGTGTCCTATGATGAACTCGAAAAAATGCTGACCAATGCCGAGACCGTTCTCCAGCGCCTTGGGTTGCCCTATCGAGTTGTTTCACTTTGCACCGGCGACATGGGGTTCTCCGCTGCCAAGACCTACGACCTCGAAGTCTGGATGCCGGGTCAAGACGCCTACCGCGAGATCTCGTCTTGTTCCAATTGTGAGAGCTTTCAGGCACGGCGGGCCAACATCCGTTTCCGGCGAAAGGGGAAAAAAGGCACGGAGCTCGTTCATACCCTTAACGGTTCCGGGCTCGCGGTGGGGCGGACCGTTGCAGCGATTTTGGAAAATTATCAGCAGGCCGACGGCAGTGTGGTCATACCCGAGGCGCTGCGACCCCATATGGGCGGCATGGAAGTCATAAAATCTTGAGAATAGAAGACATTCCCGAAGACATTCGTCCTTACATTCTGCCGCAACCCTCCGGTGATCCCGTCTACCACTGCCTGGGGTGCGCTGCGGAATACAGCATCGAGAAATTGCTGTACACCTGCCCGCAATGCCGGCAGGTGTTGCTGATTGTCGATCGCAACATCGATCGACTGCGAGCAATTCCGGGAGGAACCTGGCAACAGATACTCGACTACCGCAAGATGCTCACCCTTCCGGCCCTGAAAGGCATTTACCGCTATCACGAATTTATCGGTTCGGCCATCCCGCTGGAATCCGTGGTCTACCTGGGAGAAGGTCACACCCCGGTGATCGAGGCCAACGGTTTCATGCAGAAAAAAGTCGGCCTCCGGTTTTATTTCAAAAACGACGGACAGAATCCAAGCGCATCATTCAAGGACCGGGGTATGGCCAGCGCGCTGAGCTACATTAACCACCTGATCCACCAGGGCCTGGTATCCGAAGTGCTGGCGGTGTGTGCCTCCACCGGCGACACTTCGGCCGCAGCCGCCTTGTACGCGTCTTATCTGAAACCCCATATCAAGTCGGCTGTGCTGCTGCCCCACAAAAAAGTCACCCCCCAACAACTTTCCCAACCGCTCGGAAGTGGTGCGACTGTTTTTGAAATCCCGGGGGTCTTCGACGATTGCATGAAAGTCGTTGAACGACTGGCAGACGAATACGATGTCGCGTTGCTCAACTCGAAAAACGCTTGGCGAATATTGGGACAGGAATCCTACTCCTATGAGATCGCCCAGGAATTTGAGTACGACCTGCGCGACAAAGTCGTCATCCTGCCGATCGGCAATGCCGGAAACATAACGGCCGTGATGAACGGGTTCTTAAAGTTTTATGAAGCCGGAATCATCGGCGACTTACCGAAGATCATCGGCGTGCAGTCACAACACGCCAATCCGGTTTACCGGTACTACCTTGAACCGAACCCGTTAAAGCGAAAGTTTGTGCCGGTTGCGGTCAAACCGAGCGTGGCCCAGGCGGCCATGATCGGCAATCCCGTGTCCATGCCCCGGGTTATCCACTTGGTGGACCGCTATAATCAGGAGGCCGGGCGCCAGCGGGTTTTTTTCGTCGAAGTGACCGAGCAGGCCATCATGGACTGGGAACTGCTGGCCAATCGCAACGGTCACATTGCCTGCACTCACGGCGGGGAATCTCTGGCCGGCCTGGTGACGGCCCGGAAACAGGGCCTGGTCGACGGCGACGACATTGCGGTTATCGATTCAACTGCCCATGCTTTGAAATTCGCCGGTTTTCAGCAGATGTATTTCGAACAGCAGTTCCCGCCGGAATACGGCATCACAGTCGACCCACAGTTGATCAACGCACCGTTGTATCTCCACCCGCAAGGCCTGGAAAAGTTGCCGGCGCCCGGAAATCCTTTGAATGGCCTTGATCTCGACCTTTTCGTGCAGCGTGTGTCCGAGGAGATCGCAGATAGATTAAACCTGAAAAAATCTTGAGCGTCTTGCGGTCCCGCCGGTCGGCGGCGGGGCGGCCGACGTTTAACCGACCACTGAGGGACATTGAATATGAGAAAATATCGAATATTGTGGGTGGCCTGTGTACTTTTGCTCGTCGCTTGCGCCGCAGACCGGACCGATTTACGAAAAAGGGAAGTTGCCTACAGAGACCTCGGCAAGCAATACTATCTGGCCGGAGATTATACGAGCGCCTTGAAGTACCTGCTGGATGCCGAAAAGATGAATCCCGATGATCACATTCTTCAGAATTATCTCGGCCAGGTTTACCTGGCTAAAAGGAAGCCTGAACTGGCCGTCGCACACTTCAAGCAGGCTTTGCAGCTGAAACCCGATTATGCAGTTGCCAAAAACAACCTCGGGGTTGCCTACCTGAAGGAGCAAAAGTATGACGAGGCAATTGCTATTTTCAAAGAAGTCTCCGGCGATCTGTTGTATGCAACACCGCACTATCCGCTGACCAACATCGGCTATGCCTATTACCAGAAGAAAGACTACAAGGAGGCGGAGAGCTACTATCAGAAAGCACTGGAACTGGAACCCAGTTTTCCGCTGGCTCTCAGGGGATTGGGGCGGACCTACCTGGCCATGGGCAAGGGTGCCGCGGCACAGGCGGCCCTGACCGCGGCCATCGAGAGTGACCCGACTTCTGCAGAAGCCTACTACGAACTGGGAAAATCCTATCTTTTACTGCAGAACCCTGCCAAGGCCAAGACCGCTTTTCAGAAAGCCGTGCAGCTCAAACCGGATTCTCCCGAAGCCAAGGCCGCAAAGAGTGAATTGATGAAGCTGCAAAACAGTCCTTAACGCAGGTGGTGGCGCGATCCAAATAAAAAACCCGCCTTTCTCAGACACAGAGAAGGCGGGTTTTCTTTTCAACCGAATGCGTTAGATAGCCTGGCGCTGCTCGAGCTGAACGATGCGCGGGGTGATGAAGATCAGCAGTTCATTGTTGGTGGTGTTTTCATTCTGCGTTTTGAACAACCAGCCCATCAGGGGAATGTTCTTGACTCCCGGCCAGCCCGATTCGGATTCCTGTTCGTTTTTCTTTATAATACCGCCGATGACGATCGTGTCGCTGTCGTTGACCAGCAGTTCGGTCTGGGCTTCGTTGACGTTGAGAGACGGTACGCCCAGGGTAATGGTACCGATGTCGTTTTTGGTAATGTAGATTTTCATCAGGATGCGGTCATCCGGGGTGACGGTAGGGGTCACCTCCAGCAGCAGGTCGATATTCTTGAACTTTACGGTCGCATTACCGGATGAGTCCCGTTCCAGGTAAGGCCACTCGACGCCCTGCTTGATTCTGGCTTTCTTGTTGTCGAGCGTAACGATCTTGGGTGCGGTGATGATCCGGCCCTGTTTGTTGGCCTCCACGGCGTTTAGCGTGGCGTCCAGCGTCAATGGCGTCCCGGCCAACTTGGTGAAGTTGAATCCAATGGTCGAGGAAGCGTTCGACGGGAAGTTCATGGCCACGTCGCCGCCCCAAAAAGTATTGCCACCCCCCGGACCCCAACCCATATTCCATTCGATGCCCAGTTCCATCGAGAACTCTTCGCTGACTTCGACCACGCGGGCCTCGATGATGACCTGCGGCGTTACGGTGTCGATGCGGCTGACGATCTCCTTGATCTGGGCGATCTTGGAGACGGTGTCGGTGACGATCAGCTGGTTATTGCGCTGGTCTACGCTGAGGCTGCCGCGGTCTGGCGTCAGGACTTTCTGGGCCAGCGGCAGGACCTCACCTTTGGCATCCGAATAATTGACCGCAATGTATTCGGTGACCAGAGGCTCAAGCGCCTTGACCACCTCCTGGGATTTCTGTTCGGCGGCGATCTTATCCTGCTTGGCCTTTTCTTCCGCCGTCAGGGTCGAAAGGGTGGCAATCCGAATGATATCACCCTCATATACCATGCCGAGGCGGTTCATCTTTAAAACAAGATCCAGAACTTGGTCCCAGGGAACCGGTTTTTCCAGGGTCAGAGTGACATTGCCGGTGACATCCTTGTCGATGGCGAAGTTCTTACCGCTGATCTCCCGGATGATGCGGAAAACGTTCTTGATGTCGGTCTCATAGAAATCGAGGGCTATTTTTTCTCCGGTAAACACTTTGTGCGCCCCATAGGTGGTCACGGTCGGTGCTTTGTATGATGTCACCGCCGCCATTTGCATTACCGGCTCCGGAGCAGGCGGCTGCACGGCCGGTGCAACGGTGGGCGGCGGAGCCGGGGAGGCGATCGGCTCGCGTTCCGGGGTTGCCGGCTCTATGGCCGGTGACCCGGCTTCGGTTTGGGCCAAAATCTTCTTCCAGTCCGGTAAGTTGGCCTGTTCGAGTGGTTGCGGCGCCACTGACGACGGGCCGAAGTGAATCATCAGAACGTCGTCTTTCTGCTCGACGTCGTAATTCACGGCTTCGCGCAGCTCGATGGCGACCAGAGTCGTTTTCGGCATCGATTTCTTGTAAACCGGTGTGATGCGGTTGACGGCACTTTCGAAACGCGTCGTTATCAGGGGACGATCGCGATATTTCGGCAGCTTGGTATCGAAGAGTTTCAGCTGCAGGAGTTTATCGGATGAAGTTTTCAATTCGTATGTAACCGGCCGGGTAGTGCCGACGATAATGGTCGATTGTCCGGCTTCTTCGCTCATAAAGTCGATACGGTTTACCCATGCTTCTTTTTCAGTCCCGGCAACCGAGGCGGCGGTAGGCACAGGCCGCGAATCGGAAACAACGGCCGTTACCGGTTTTTCTTCAATCGGTTTAACCGCGGGCACCGGCTTTTCGGCAGCGACAGAGACCGCCGCCTGCGGTTCACTTCCTATCTGGATCATCATCCCGGAAGCTAACGGTGTGGCCGTATAATTCTTCAGGTAGTTCTTTTCCGTGTCGATGACCAGGCGGACTTTGTCGGGATAGCCGTAGTAGCGCGCCTGCCGGATCCATTCGGTGTTCGCCGGAACCACCTGTTCTGCTGTGTGGGTACTTTTCAGGTTCGGAATGTCAAACACGATACGAGCCGGATTATAGAGTACGAAGGATTTATAGTTTTTGATCGTTCCATCGGCCGTTACATTGAGACGTGTCCGGTCATCGGTCTTCACGACGTGAACGCCTTCGAGGTGGGAGGCCGGCGTTGCGTCTTCGGCAGCAGCGCTCAGATCTTCAGATGCACTTTGCGAATCGCCGACGATGGGGGCTGCAAACGGCTTGGCAAATTCAATTCGCATACCGGTTCCATCATCCATTACCTCATAAGGCGCATCCTGTTTCAGGGCGATAAAAAGTCGGGACATGTCCTGATTTCCGCTGATCTGTGATGCTTCGACCGATTCGATGAGTGTGTTTTCCGTTACGGCTTGAGGAGCGACGGCGCTGTCGATGCCGGTGTCTCGAAAATAAAATAAAACGCCCAGGGGGAAATCCTGCTTAACGGAGGTATAGGTGAGTTGGCTGTTGCCTTCAACCTGTACAACACAGGATTTCGCATTCTCGGTGACCATAATCGCCGAGATGCTCTTGGCGCTGGCTGCCCGCTGTTCGCCGGGCGCTTCATTGGCCACCGGTTTGTTGGCGGCACACCCGCCTGACAGTCCAAGCACGGCAATCAGAAAAATGACCAGTGCTGCGCGTTTGTTGAATCTTTCAATTAAGGTGCTCATGTGATCATTCTCCGGGGGGTTTCGGGAGTACGAGTTCTTTATTGCGGATTGTCGGTTTGCCGACAACGTCTTCGATTTCTTCCTCTACGATGACCCGATCATTTTTAATTTCGGTCACCTTCCCTGAATTCACACCAATGTAAGTCCCTTCCTTGATGATATAGCCCTTTCCCGAGGCTTCCTGCACCAGCGCCCGGTTGCCGCTGGAGGCCAATATGACGCCGACCAATTTCAGTTGACCCAGATCGATTTTCTCAAGCGGTGTCCGGGGAATCCGCTTTTCCCTTTTTGATTCGGACGGCGCAAGCTCGGGCTCGTCTTTGAAGAGCGGTTCAAAGGGGTCGATCTTGCCCAGCGGATTGTATGGCAGCGGATCGCCGTCCTTCGTTCTGGCGACGATGGAGGGCGGTCTATCTTCGGGGACAGTTACGGTAGCCACGGTTACAGTGGGTTCGACGGTCTCAGTCGAAGGCGTCCTTTGAGTAACCGCCGGCACTGCAGACTCTACCACTGCGGGGGGTGTCGGCGGCGCTGCGGCCGTGGTAACAGCCGGGGATACAGGCGCCACCTGCCGGGGCTCGGGGCGATCGGTCGGTGGAACTTTCGGTGTCGGTGATTTTTGAGAAATCACCAACGGACTATTTTTCTCCGACGGCGCAGATGCAAGATCCGATTTCGCTCCGGGCGCGGCGCCGGAAGTCTTTGCAGCCGGCGCCGGCCGTGCATTTTGTGCCGTTTCGGTTTGGGCGATGTCGGCCTTGGGCGACAGAGTGCTGACGACCACACCCGGCTTTTTATCTCGGGATTCCGGCGGTATCTGGATCTTTTTCCGCACCACCGTAGGCTTTGCAAGCGCCAGAGCCTGGTTGTCCCAGGTCCCGGTCGCCGTAATTAAAAAGGACAACATGGTCAGTGAAATGATGCCGCGCAGTGTATTCATAGCTGATCGTTTCTGTCTTCTAAAAAAGGGTTATTTTTTCTTCCTTGACTTCTTTTTCTTCGGTGCCGGCGCCGGCTTGTTCTCGATAAATTTATACGTCACGGCAGTGCATGATGTGGTCAGGGACAAGTTGCCCTTGGCCGGTTTCATGGAAATGTCTCGGATATTGACAACCCGCGATAATCTGGCGACCCGGTCGAAAAAGATGGCGATGTTGTGAAATTTGCCGTTTACTTTCATGACGACAGGAATTTCAGCATAAAAATCTTTCGCTACCTCGCCTTTCGGCTGAAAAAGGAGAAACTCCAGCCCGGAATCTTTGCCGGAATCTGAAATGCTGGTCAACAGTGACGGAATTTCTTCTTTTTCCGGCAAGGATTTCATGACGATTTTAAATTGTTCCTCTGCATCCTTGATCTTCTGTTGAAACTTTTTCAGGTCCTTGGCATTGCTCTTTGCCGTCTGAAGCTCCTTGTCCAATTTTGCCAGCTCTTTTTCTAGTTTGGCGATGGTCTCGTATTTGGGCATGTAGAACAAGAAAACAGCCACGCCGATAAAGACCAGAAATATGCCTCCACTGATCAGGAGTCGGTAGAGCTTTGAAAGTTTTTCGATCTTGTCGATAAAAGGTTCAAAAGCGTCTAAAGAGAGAGAGGTCTTTTTCATGATTATGTTCTTTTCTTTTGCTCTTTTTTCGGTGCGTTGGGTACTGACTTACTGCAGGTGATGGAGAACTTTTTCAGCCCCGAGCCCTTGACCACATGTTTCTGAATGCTTTGCAGGCGCACGGAACCAAATAACCCGGTACCCTCCAGACGGGTCATGAAGTCGGCCACTGTCTTGTTGTCCAAGGCGATTCCGTCGATCCTAACATTTTGGGGCCGGTCGTCGAATGAAGTAAACCACATCCGGTTGGCGATGGTTTTTCCCGACATGTTGTCGAGCATCTCGACCGGTTCGAACCGATTGGTTTCCAGCTTGCGGATGACTTCGGTTTTCTTCTCCAGAATCGCAAGCTTTTTTTTGATTTCGTCGATCTGTTTGGTAATTTTTTGAAATTTGGCGACTTCATTCTTCGTGGCGTCCACGTCGGTTTTGAGATCCTTGATCTGCCCGCCCAGATGGATGTTGTAATAGATCAGGACGGCCAGCATCAGAAAAAATGAAAGAAAAAAGACCGAAATCTGGCGCCGAATGTTCTCTTTTTTCCGGGCGGCCCGAAAGGGCAAAAGGTTGATGCGTATCATTTATCGTCAATCTTCCTTATGGCCAGACCCATTGTGATCGCGGCCTGGGGTGCAATTTGTTCGATGTACGCAGGGTCGAAGCTGCTGTCCAATACAAAGTTTCCGAAGGGATTAATGGTCGTCACTTCAGATGATGTTTCAGATGCCAGCAACTGGCGGAAATCAGCGATGTTGCCGCCGCCGCCGCTGAGCATAATGCGTTTTATCTGATCATCAGGGTAGGTCGAGTAGAAAAAGTCAATCGCCCGTCGGATTTCCGTGCACCAGTCCGAAACAACTCCGATGACAATTTCCTTTAAATCCTCTGGTGTGATTTTATCGGTCTGCCCGCCAAGTTTAATTGCCTCAGACTCATCGAAAGAGCAGTTCACCAAGGAAATAATTTTCTGGTTGATCTGCCCGCATCCAAGGGAGACATCCCGCATGAAAACCGAGTTTCTACCTTTTAGGATGTTAAGCGATGTCTTGCTGGCGCCGATGTCGATCAGGGCGAGATTTTCATCCTTCACTTCATGGTTTATTTCGAAAATATTCTGGAGTGCAAACGCTTCGATATCGATAATGCAGGGATTCAATCCGGCCAGGTTCACCAGTTTTATGTAATCGTTGACCATTTCTTTCTTGGCGGCCACTAGGAACACGTTCATCTGGTTCGGATTGTTTTCGTTCGGACCGAGAATTTGAAAGTCGAGGTTGACGTCACTGATGTCGAAAGGAATGTACTGTTCGGCCTCGAAATGAATGGTGTCCTGAAGTTGATCCTCGGCCATCGTCTGGACGTTGATTTTTTTAACGATGACCGAATAGCCGCCAATGGATACAGCAACATTTTTTTCGCGGATGTTGAAGGTTTTAAACAGTTCTTTGATTTTCTCGGCAACCTCTTCCGGCTCGTTGATGGTCCCATCCTCGATAAGACCCGGTGTGATGTCGACCATGCCGAAACGTTTGAGGGTCCGACCCTTGGTGGTATCGGCGATTTCAGCTGCCTTGATTGTCCTGGAGCCGATGTCCAAGCCGACGAGATGGTCTTTTTTTCCGAATAGCATAGGAGCTCTCTTAATCTTTAAAGATTTTGCGCTTGTCTGAAAGTTTCAGCCCTAAAGCCAGTATGATTTTTCTTTGGGTTGCCATGCGGCACGGCAATCCGTTTTCGATGCGTGAAATTGTTATGGGTGAAACTCCGGCGGTTCGTGCAAGTTCGGTTTTGCTCATCAACCGCGCTTCCCTGACTTTTCTTAAGGTGTTTTTTTGCATTAACTGGGTCTTTTGCCGTAATTTGGAATGGAAGTGAATAAAATCGGCCTCTGAAAATTGCGAGGCATTTTATCCTGTTCGTTTTTATCAATGATCGCATACTGTCACGTTTAAGTCAATTTAATTATATAACAATTATGCATAATTATAAGTAGTTACACTATATTGCGCTTTAAATTTTTGTATTGACCCATATCTTGGGTGTCAATACTTTGACTATTCATTTAAAATACATTGTAGCACAAAAAGTGGGAATTCGGTACCGTATTTTTTTTATCCTTTGGAGGCCTGCTTCCGGTTGATGTACCGACCCCCGGCGGCGATTGTCAGATTTGATGCGCAAACTTTTATTTGCCTCGATGTCAAGTGCCTGAAACCGGTATAAAGTGACGGGCTTAACTTTCTTTATCGGCCTTTTGGGGCGAAAGTTTAGTCGACCTGACTGTTTTGATCCAAATAAAATGACGGTAAGCGTTCACAGGGCACCGCATCTGCTTTGTTTTCGGGCACTTGAAGTACAAAAGTACGTCTGCGTACCCGACGCCTTGCATCTGCGGCACCCTGTAAACGCTTACAATTAGGTGGTTTGAAGCGCATCGGACTTTGCAATCCTGTAAACGGTTACAAATGACGAGCCCATGCCTGATGCCGTCGGCGCTTATTTTTCGACGCTTTGCTGCTCCAAATCGAGGCTGGCGGGTGGGCGGCAGTAAAGTCTATTCGAAAGGGTCGGTTATTGCGGATTGCAGCCTTAAGATTCTCTGGCCGGTGTCGATTGATATTTTGATCATGGCGTGCTAACTTCGCAACGCGACAGGCTGATACCATTTTAATTGCATTGGAGGGTTTCAGCAGTCCTTATTATTTAAGTATGTTAAAGGTAGCATTACTCACCGCAAGAGCCCATTATGGAAGCTATCTCTCTGCCGAAAGGTGAACAGTTTTTGAAATCGAGCGACCGGGCGGTTGAAGAAAGATCCAAACCGTTCCGACTGGTAAAGTACTTTACCGTCACCAGCCTGATATTGATATTCATGGGGACTATCATTCTGTCGATGCTGAACACCCATTGGGCGCGCGCCATGCAGCGTGAAAAGAGTGAAGAATATGCCCTTTTGATCATCGAAAACCTGAATCACCAGATTTTTTTGCAGTTTATAATGCCCGTTGTTCTGCGCTACGGTAAGATTCAGCTCAGAAACGAGGAACAGTATGAACTCATGGATAAGGTGGTGCGCAATACCTTACACAGTTTCAAAGTCGAGACGGTCAATATTTACGACATGAACAATGTCATTTCTTACAGCTTCAAGCAGGAGCTGATCGGCAAAACGAACATGGGGGGCACCGGTTACCAGACAGCGGTGGACGGCAATTCCGTTTCCCGTCAGGTTCAGCGCGGTAATTTCTTAGAGATCCTTTTCGGCATACCGAAAGAAAGCCGTTTCATCACCTATGCGCCGCTGCGCGCAGAGCAGCTGCCGTCCCGGATTTCCGGACCGGTATTGGGGGTGATCGAAATTGTGCAGGACCTATCCGACGAGTATAAATCAATCTTCAAATACCAAGTCTATGTCGTGACCACCAGTGCATTGGTCATGCTGGTGCTCTTTCTGATTTTGATATTTGTGGTCAAACGGGGCGAAGGGATCATCGAGCTGCGGGCGCAAGAGCGGCTGCGCCTGAAGGAACAGCTCAACCGAGCTGCACACCTGTCTGCTCTCGGCGAAATGGCCGCGGTGATTTCCCATGAGATCCGTAACCCCCTCGGCATTATTCGCAGCTCCGCTGAATTGCTCAAAAAAAAGGTGATCGGATTTGATCCGAACAACACCATTCCGGATATCGTTATCGAGGAATCAAGCCGCCTGAACAACATCATAACAGACTTCTTGAAATACGCCCGACCGCGGCCGCCGCGCCTTGCCCCCTGCCGGATAGAAGACGTTTTAGAAAAAAATCTGACCTTCCTTTCAACGCAGTTGGAGGGCAAGGGATACAGCGTTCAAAAGACCATCGGTGACACTCTGCCGGCGGTCTCTGCGGACGCAGACATGCTCTATCAGGCATTTCTCAACATTTTCATCAACGCCCTACAGGCGATGCCTGATGGAGGCCAGATCATCCTCCAGGTTCAGGCCAAGCCGGATGTGCTGGAAGTAATCATCGCAGACCAGGGGGGCGGTGTACCGCAGGAAATTCTGGGAAAGGTATGGGACCCTTTTTTCACGACTAAGGACAAGGGAACCGGTTTGGGGCTGGGGATCGTGAAGAACATAGTCGACGCACACGGCGGAGATATATTTATCGAAAATGCTTCCGATGGAGGGGCGCGGTTTATCATTCATTTACCCCTCCAACAGAAAGGATAACGATGGAAACCGTTCTCATCGTCGACGACGAGAAAAACTATACACGGATTCTGGGTGCCGTTCTGGAGGAGGAGGGATTCGAAATATTAACCGCCAACAGCGGCCCCGAAGCACTTGAAGTTCTTGAGGGTTCGGATGTGGACCTGGTCCTGACGGACATGAAAATGCCGCTGATGGACGGTATTCAATTGCTCGAGAATATCAAGACCAGAGATTCGGAACTGCCCGTAATCATGATGACGGCCCACGGGACCGTGGACAAGGCAGTGGAAGCCATGCAGAAGGGCGCCTACAGCTATATTTTAAAGCCTTTTGACAACGATCGTCTGATCATCTACGTCAGAAAAGCCGTTGCGATGTTTCGTGTGATCAAGGAAAACAGGGATCTGCGCAATGCCGTTTCCTCCCAGTACAGTTTCGGCAACATCATCGGTAAGAGCAAAGTCATGCAGCAGGTCTTTGATACGATACGGAAGGTCGCTCCTAGCAATGCAACTGTCCTGATCGAAGGCGAGAGCGGCACCGGTAAAGAACTGGTGGCGAAGTCGATCCACTTTAACAGCCCCCGCCGGGAAAAGCCTTTCGTGGCTGTTAACTGTTCCGCACTGGCCGAAACGCTTCTTGAAAGCGAGCTGTTCGGGCACGAGAGGGGCGCTTTTACCGGTGCGGTGTCGATGAGAAAGGGACGCTTCGAACTGGCGGATACCGGCACCCTTTTTCTGGATGAAATCGGTGATATGTCAACCGGTCTGCAGGTGAAGCTTTTGCGGGTGCTGCAGGAAAAGGTTTTCGAACGGGTGGGCGGCACGAAACCGATAGCGGTCAACATCCGGGTCATTGCCGCCACCAACCGTAACCTGAAAGAGGAAATGAAAAAGGGACGATTCCGCGAGGACCTCTATTACCGTCTCAACGTCGTCCATATCGCCCTGCCGTCACTCAAACAGCGGCAGCAGGATATCCGGCTGCTGTTGGATCACTTTATCAAGAAGTACGCCGATGAACGCAAGCACAGCGTGCCGGTGACCGGGATCGACCCCGACGTTGAGCGTCTCTTTTACGAGTACAGTTGGCCGGGAAATGTGAGGGAACTCGAAAACCTCATCGAGCGTCTTATGATCATGAGTTCAGGCGGCGTCATCACCCCGGCGGACCTGCCGAAAAGCTTCAAAGAGACTGCCCACGACGACCTCTATATAGAGAGTGTTCCGGCGGATGCTAAACTGTACGACACCCTGACGATGATCGAAAAAACCATGATCTTGAGAGCCTTGAAGAAAACCGGCTTTGTTCAGTCGCGGGCGGCGGAATTGCTCGGGATCGGCAAAAGCGGTCTGAATCAAAAGATCAAGAAGTACAACCTGGACGTCGGCTCTAAATAGTTTCCGTCCATAAATGGCCCTTTTCCGCAATTTCGGCGTCAATCGGCGGAATTGCTTGTGCGGCATACAGGAGTATGCCTCCGCGCAATTCCTTGATTTCCTTGAACTTGCGAAAAATTGCACATTTCTGGATCGGAAACTTATCAGTGCCCTTCATGAAACCTCGGATGGGCACTAAATAGCCTTCGTATTCAGTTTGCAGTTGCGGCCGGCTCGACCGCAATGTTTCCGCTCCGCTCTTTTGCCAGCTCGGCGTAAAACGACTGCGGTGAATCAGCGACGATTTTCTGGTAGGCCTGCTGACTTTTTTCTGCGTTGCCCAGTGCCGCGTAAAGACGCCCCATGTTGAAAAGGGCTTCGGCTTTAAGCACCGGGTCGCTCCCAGCGGAAATTTTTTCAAAATATTCCAACGCGGTATTGTATTCTTTCTTTGCCTCATAGGCATAGCCCAAACCGTTTAAAATCTGGTCTCTGTAAAACGGCTGCGTAAAATCTTCCAGCGCGATTTTATAAAGGGCGATGGCCTTGTCTGCTTCGCCGGCATCATAGCAGATATCGGCAAAGATTACGCGCGCCATTTTTCCGCCCGGTTTGTCACCGGAATCGGCAATCAGTTGTTCGAATTCGGTCCTGACCTCCTGGTATGCCAGCACTGGATCTTTATCCTTCCCGTTGCGCAGCGTTTCGTACCGATTCCAGTTTTTCTGCAGCTGTGCCAGGGATTCGTTGGCGCGCTGAAGGGAATGATAGCGCCATCCCGAAACGGCTAAAACGATAAGAATCATGCCGCCTAAAGCGGCGAGCATCTGATATTTATGTTTGACAACAAATTGGAACATCCGGGCCGAAAGTGTTAGGAACTCATCGGGTTCCTTGAGTAGTTTCTTACGCGAGACCTTTTTTTTAATCGCCATTTTGGCTCTCCTCTATCATTTTCCTTATGCGTCGCCAGCCTTCTTCCGGAATGGCAGCGCCGATAACCTGGCACACTTCGTAACCGCAGGCCGAGCCGATCCGGCCGCACCGCTCCAGCGGGTATCCGTTTACCAGCCCGTATAAAAAGCCGGAAGCCCAGAGATCACCGGCGCCCGTGGTATCCACCGCCTTCCCAGACCCCAGCGGATCGATGCGCATCATCCGGCCCTGATGGGCGATGGTGCTGCCTCGTTCGCCGAGTTTGACCACGGCAATGTCGGCCGTTTGCGCCAGAACCGCCAAGGACTGTTGCTCGTCGCTGAGACCGGTGAATGCGCGGGCTTCATCTTCGTTGGCGATAACGACGTCGACGTATTCGTTGACGATTCGATCCAGCAGGTCTCGGGATTCCTCGATGACCGTAAAGCTGGCCAAGTCGAGCGAGATCAGAGCACCGGCCGCACGTGCGGCACGCAAGGCCGTCAACATCAGTTCCGGATTGAACAGCAGGTAGCCTTCAATATGAACAACAGCCGCGTTTTCAAAACAGCCGTTGGTCAACTCCGCGGGCTGGGTTTCCGAGGATGCGCCCAGATAGGTAAACATAGATCGCTGTGCGTCGGGCGTAATAATCGACAGCACCCGGCCTGTGGGCGAATCGGAGCCGAAAAGAGCTGGTTCCACGTTTTGGCGGAGCAAATCTTCACGAAAGAAGCGACCCCACTCTCCGTTGCCGCACTTGCCGACAAAACGGGCCCGGCCGCCCAACCGGCCCACACCTACCGCCGTATTGCAGGCTGATCCTCCCGGTACGATCTTGCGCTCGCCGGAGGAGCCGGCCAAGGCAGCTTCGATAAAGTCTTTTTCCACCAGGGTCATGCCGCCCTTGACGGCACCTGTTTGCTCCAGAAACGCTTCATTTTCGTGCGTGAGTATGTCCACCAGGGCTGACCCAACCCCTACGATCAGCGTGCTATCCGGCTTAACCTTTAACTGCGCATCCATGTGTCGATCCCTTTATCGAAAAACAGACCGTACTCGGCTCATGTGCCCTTATTGCGGCTGGGACAAACTATGGTATCCAGTTCGGTCTTTTTCGTCGAAGCCGCCGTGCTCATTTACCAGACCAGCGAGTCGTGAATCCAGCCTTGGTCACCATCTGCGTGCAGGATGTGGATCCAGTTGCCCTTCTGCTCGAGGACCTTGAAGGGCACTCCGCTGCCGACCGAAAAGAGAATTTCATTCTCGGTCCCCGGTCCCTTGCGGACATTGCATTGCGGTTTGGTGGTTATAACGGCCTGGATCTTATCGGTTAGAGAATCGTGAACCCATCCGGTATCACCCTCGAAATCACGGAACTGGTACCAGGCGCCATCCTTTTTAATGACCTCGAAAGGATAGTTTTGCTGTACATTCCAGAGAATATCGTAGTTGGATCCCGGACCGGAGCGAATATTGGCGATTGTGGCGGTAATTGCAAGCCGCTCGGCCAAGGCGGATTGAGTGAAGACGACCAAAAAAGCCAGCAGTGTCAGAGTGCCATATCTCATTGGTGACATCCATTGTCGGTGATCAATATGGGATGCAGTCAAGGCCATCAGACTGTATAAAAAACCAGTTCCGGCAACCTTACACAAGTGAGTCGATTGCCGTAGACGGCACCGGTATCGATGCCGATTTTATTCGGTAAAAGGAGCGGTTCGTGCAACGGTGTATGGCCGAAGACGACCATCTTACCATAATCGTACTTCGATTCGATAAAGCGCCTTCGAATCCATAAAAGGTCCTCTGTTTTCTGCTTTTCGAGCGGCACTTTGTTTTTTAGTCCGGCGTGAACGAAAATGTACTTTTGGGTTTCGTGATAGATTTGCAGGGATTTGAAAAACTCGAGATGCGTGCTCGGTATCGCCGGTTCACCCTCCGGGCGGGGACGGTTCATGTAACTCTCCAGTGTTTGCTGGCCGCCGTTGACCAAATAAGTGATCCGGTCCTCGCCGGAGAGGTATTTCTCGAGCATCTGCTCGTGATTGCCCTTCAGAAAAATGGTGTTGGCGTATCTTTGATTCAGGTCGGCCAGGTAGGCGACGACCTCGAAGGACTGTGGTCCTCGATCGATATAGTCTCCCAGGAAGACCAAAGTGTCGGACTCAAAATCGATGTCCATTTTTTCCATCAATGCCAGAAGTTTATCATAGCACCCGTGGATATCGCCGACCGCATATATTCGTTCCATTATTCTGATCGCTCGCTTTATTCCGAAGTCGATTTCAGCCTACCGCAACGCAAAAACGCGCCTGGGGCGGTCGAGACGCCGGATTCCCCCTTCCATAGCGGCCCGGCGGGCTTTTTTAAAGTCGTTTTCAGTGGGACAAGCCGCCAATTCTCGGACCTCGGCGGCGCGGCCACAGGGCCTGTACTGGGTCATGATGTTAACATAGGTATCGGTCGATATGTCATCGGCGATAAACCGCATGATCTCTCGTGTGCCGGCCAGGCCTTCGGGCAAAACAAGGTGTCGAACCAGCAGACCGCGTCTGGCGATTCCGTTGTCATCGATCACAAGGTCACCCACCTGGCGGTGCATTTCCCGTAAAGCGTTGCGGGCAACCTTGGGATAGTCGGGGGCGTTACAGGTATCTTCAGCCACCCGGGGGTCCCAGAATTTAAAATCCGGCATGTATATGTCGAAGACGCCCTCGAGCAATTTGAGTGTCTCGAGCCGGTCGTAGCCACCGCTGTTGTAAACCAGTGGCACCCGAAGCCCCTTTTCGGCGGCTATGGCCAGAGCTTCCAAAATCTGCCAGACGACGTGTGAGGGTGTCACAAAATTGATGTTATGGCAGCCCATGCGCTGCAAATCGACCATTATCCCAGCCAGTTGTTCGGCATTGACTTCCTGACCGATACCCTCATGGCTAATGTCAAAGTTCTGGCAAAAGATGCACAACAGGTTGCAATGGGTGAAAAATATCGTTCCGGAGCCGTTGGTTCCCACCAACGGGGCTTCTTCGCCGTAGTGGGGTGAATAACTGGACACCCACGCATTCATGCCGGTTTTGCAGATACCGGTTTGGCCCGCTAGGCGATCGACACGGCATTCGCGGGGACACAGGGTGCAGGCATGCAGCATCGACCGTGCCGAACGAATTTTTTCCGCTAATTTACCTTGCTCGATCAGACTAATGTAAGAGGCGTCAACTCTGGTCATTGAGGTTTCCGGTACCGACCTGCGGTTTTTCGTCAGATTTTTCCATGGTCATCGCTGCACCGGTTCGACCATGATTTTTTCGGCAAGCCCGCGTCCGAGAGCATAGCGCTTGAAGTCGGCGGCAATGACGACCTGGCCTTTTTTTTGATTGGTAATGACTTCGATAGGATCGCCGATTCGAAGTCCCATTGTCAGCAACCGCATCCTGGCGCCGGCCCCGCCGTTGATCTGCTTAATGACGAGCCTCTCTCCCGGACGGGCCAACTCAAGCGGGATCACTAATGCACGGTCCTTCAAACACTCAGCGCAAATGCCGTAGATCTCCATTTTATGCTGCAACATGTGGAAACCGATAGCGGCTGCGATATTGACTTGCAAGGCTTCCATCTGGTCGTTGCGGAACTCAAAAATTTTTTTGCACTTTGTGCAAATCATGTGATCGTGATGGTCACCGAGATGGAGGTGTTCATAGCGGACCTTGCCGTTGTCGAACCGGTTTTCGCGGGCAAAGCCGAAACGGCACATCAAATTAAGGGTGTCCTTGACAAAATCGCCCGAGAGCTCGTTGCCGTTCTCTTTCAGAAGCCGCGTCATCTCGACTTCGGTCACATGCTGTTCGGTTTTGAGAAAGGTATCCAGAACTTTAAAACGGTCTTCAAAGTGGTCGATACGCTCCTGCTTAAAAAGCTTTTTGAATTGTTCTTTTTCCTGTTTATGAATCTGCTGAAACATTTTGGACCCCGTTTATTAGGATCGCGAACTGGATTACGTGAACAAGATGACGCGTCGTTCGGCCCGTTTTATTTGTTTGTGCTATAGGCTTTAAGATAAAGGTTTCGGACTGCGTTGTCGGTCGTCGGCGTATTACAATACAGCCTTCTCCCTCTGGCCATTCCCCAAACTTTATCTTAAAGCCTATAGCAGATAACGCCGTCCTACCGTGCACTAAAAACCTAAGAGGCCTGACGACAGCGGCAGGGCTTTGCCGGTTATCGATTTGCAGTCGGCTGTTTTTGTGTCTATACACGGAAGGATAACATGGGGCGACGGTCAAGGTCCTATCGAGACGGTCCGGGAATTTCGAGGGTGCTGCAGGATCCCCCCGAACAGTTTCGCGTTTGGGACTTCACGCCCGGACCGGAACCTGCGCCACCGTTCATGGAATAGCTGGCACAACTGAGAATGCGTTCGAAGTCTTCTGCGCCGCACGCCGGACACCGCATTTCGACCGAATCCTCGCTGCTTATGACTAAAATTTCAAAACATTCATTACACTTCAAACATTTGAATTCATAGATCGGCATCGTTTGGTCCCTCGCCTCAAATAATTGTTTAAATGTATAAATATATTTAATATGGCCTTAAATGTCAAGGAATTAACAACTTATCCGTTTTATCGATATGTGCAGATCCCGACGGTTCTATACTTGTTTCAACAGCTCTCGAGCATGGTTCAGTGTGGTCGGGGTGATGTCGACTCCGCCGAGCATGCGGGCGAGCTCTTCGACACGACTTTTTTCGTCCAGCACCGTGATGGCCGTCAGAGTTCGACCTTTGACGACTCTTTTTGAAATGCTGAAGTGATGGGATCCGAACTTGGCGATTTGAGGCAGGTGAGTAATGCAGATGACCTGATGGTGCGCGGAAAGTTCGAGGAGCTTGTGCCCAACAACCTCAGCCGTGCCGCCGCCGATTCCGGCATCCACTTCATCGAAGACGACGGTTTCGACGGCATCGGTCGCTGCCAGGATTGATTTCAACGCTAAAACGATTCGTGAGAGTTCTCCCCCCGAAGCGATGGCGGTTAATGGTTTGAGCTCCTCGCCGACGTTGGGAGCGATTCTGAAGACAGCTCTATCGAGACCCGACTCAAAAACCTGCATTCCGTTCACTTGCAGAAAGGCGGAAGCCCTGTCGCCGGTCGGCACATGATGCAGTGCCACCTCAAATCGGGTCTGGCCCATTTTCAGGTTCTTCAGCTCGGCTTCCACCGCATGCGCCAGCGCTTTCGCGGTCTTTCGGCGTTGTTGAGACAGATTTAGCGCCGACTCCGCCAGTCGGTTGTGACAGCCGGTAAGCTGCTTTTCAGTAACGGTAATCTGTTCATCGACATTTTCGACTTCTGCCAGTTCCAGCGAAACGGCCTCGCTGTGGGCGAAAACCCCGTCCAGGGAGCCGCCGTATTTTCGTTTGAGCTTGTTGATCAGATCCAATCTTTCTTCCACCGCCTCCAAGCGGCTTTCATCCATCTCAACCGTTTTAAGATAGTTTCGAAGGTGGTCGACCAGCTCCTCCAACAGAAAATTAATTTGGATCAGATGGTCGACCCCCGGGGAGAGGGCCCTATCGACCCGGCCGGCTTTCTCGAGGTTTTTTCGCACGGCCGTCAGCTTTTCGGCCACCGAGCCCTGCCCGCTGTAAATTTCTTCAACTGCCTGGTAAACCGTTTGAAACAGCAATTCACTGTTTTTCAACCGGTTGCGTTCCTGTTCGAGGCGAGCGTCTTCGGCTTCGGTCAGTGCGGCGGATTCGATCTCGTCACGCTGGTACTGGAGGAGTTCGACCTGCTGTGCCCGCCGGTTTTTAAGAGTTCTCAGGCGCTCCAGTTTATCCATCAGCGGCAGCATTTCGCGGTAGGCGTCGAAAACCGCCTGGCGCTGGGACAACAATCCACCGAATTGATCGAGAATCAATAGGTGATGTTCCTCTTTCAGGAGGTTCTGATGAACATGCTGTCCGGAAATGCTGGCTAAATTTTCGGTAATAGCGCAGAGAAGCTGCATCGTGGCCAGGCGGCCGTTGATGTAAATCCGGTTGCTGTCTTTACGGGAGACGATGCGCCGAATCAGCAAGCCTTCATGAGAGGTGTATCCGTTCGCGTCCATGGTTCGGGCCGCAGCACTTCGCGGTGAAACGTGAAACAGGGCCTCCAGCTCGGCGGCCTCACAGCCGGTGCGGATCAAGGCGGCCGATGCCCGACTGCCGAGCACAAGGTTGATGGCATTGATTAGAATCGACTTGCCGGCACCGGTTTCGCCGCTCAGGATGGTGAGGCCCGGCGCGAATTGAATTCTTAAATCATCTATGATGGCAAAGTTGCGGATGGACAGTTCCTGGAGCATAGGCAAATCATCAGGAAAGTGTGCGTTCTGTGCCGGAACATGAGCTGCGCGGCTGATTAAGGGCTTTTCAACCCAGAACGTAGAATCCCGCCTAGTAGAATCCCGCCTAGGGCGGGAAACCGCTCAACCTAGTTCGGAATATTATGATATTGAGCGTTTTCGCGCCTTGCCGGCCGGTTGTCTCAACGACCGAAATGGCAAACTTATTTTTTTCGACTTTATTTTATCACACAAGGGTCTGGTTTTGTAAAGAACTGACCATCTGGCCCAGGTCACAGATAAGCCTGTATTTCCGAAAAGACCAAAGATTGATATGACAAGCCGAATTACAAGCACCGCCCAAACGCCAGAATTCATGCCGATTACGGGAGACTGACGTTTCGCCCGAAATGGACCAATTGTTCTTATGAATGTCAAAGTCGCGGACAGCGAGCCGTGCTCGCATTTTGAAAAACATTTACAAAAACACCGCTATGAATTATATTTTCAGGTTAATTCGTGAAACTTATGGGCTGCTATAAATCCATTCGGATTGTTTTTAGCATTGATTCTCGGTGATAAGGTGCCAATCGACTAAAACCACACAGTCGGAATTTTAGCGCTGGTTTTTTTCTATTTCAACGTGTATGCGGTGTACTGAAAGAGACTCATATCGGACACGAATCTCCGAAGTGCACCATTCGACCGATGAGGGCGTTCATGGCGGATACCACTCCCTTGGTTATTGCCACCCGTAATCCGGGTAAAACAGCCGAGATCCGGGAACTATTAAAGGGATTTCCCGTGCAGATCGGAAATATTGAAGACTTTGGCCCGATTCCCGAAGTGGAAGAAGACGGACAGACTTTCGAGGAAAATGCATACAAAAAAGCAAGCTTCACGGCCAGGGTCCTGGGATTACCGGCGCTGGCCGACGATTCCGGCTTGGTCGTCGAAGCTCTCGGCGGCGCACCAGGCGTATATTCCGCGCGCTTTGCCGGAGATCACGCCACCGACGCCGAACGCTGTGCCCGGCTGCTGGCCGAATTGGCCGGCAAAACAGACCGCCGGGCGGCCTTTGAATGCGTTATATCGATTGCGGTACCGACCGGACAGGCCTTGACATACGAAGCACGCTGCGAGGGGTTGATTGCCGAGAAGCCGGTCGGTCGCAACGGTTTCGGTTACGATCCGATATTCTATTACCCCCCTTTGTATAAAACGTTTGCCGAATTGACCCGCGCTGAAAAAAACCACATCAGTCACCGGGGAAAAGCTCTGGCGGAGATAAAACGCGAAATGAAGAAAGTTCTGATCTGGATTCGACAGCACATGCCGGTTTTCGAAAAATTCCATTAAGGATCGGAGACGAAATAAAGTGATTAAAATCTCAAGGGGTCATGATCTATGTTCACGGCGCGATTAAGGTCGCAACTTTACGTATGTGGGCGATAACGCAACGCGGAAGACGGGCTCCAGGACGCATCATTTCGTTCGATTTATCGAGTTCGCGATCCTCAATACCGTATTTGCAGAGGGAGTTGCTCTATGATGAAGAAGAGAGAAGGAGTCGACATTGTCGTTGAGATCGGCGGGATCAAAACCCCGGATGCCGCTGTGCGGCTGTTCGAAGAAAAACTGGACACCGAACAATTTTCGAGGCTGCAACGGGTCACGCATCCCGAAGTTAAGCTGAAAATAGCCAATGCCATCGCCATGTGCCGGCCGGAGCGCGTGTTCATCAACACGGGAACCGAATCCGACCGGCAGTTCATCCGGGACCTGGCTCTTGAAAGAGGCGAAGAGTCCAAGCTACCCATGCCGGGGCACACCATCCACTACGACCTCCAAGAGGAGCAAGGGCGGATCATCGATCGGACCTTCTACTTCACCAATCCGGGGGACCTGGTCAGTACGCTGGGAAATAAAATCGACCGGAACGAGGCCCTTAAAGACATCCGCGGCAAGATGTCCGGCATCATGACCGGCATGACAATGATTGTCGGCTTCTATCTGCGCGGTCCGATCGGTGCGCCGGTCTCGAATCCGGCGCTCGAGATCACCAGTTCGGCCTATGTCTCGCACAGCGCGGAAATTCTCTACCGCAATGCCTTTGACCATTTCGATGAACAGGTAAAACACCTCGGGCACTTTTACACCAACATCCACAGCCAAGGGTTGAACCGTCCGGAAGACCTGCCGAGCGCGCGGGTTTACATGGATCGCAGTTATCAGGCCACATACAGTATCAACTGCACTTATGCCGGCAACACCCTGCTGCTCAAAAAGGGCAACCATCGTTTTTCGGTTGACAAGGCGATTTACGAAAACCGTGGCAATGAGCTCAGCGAACACATGTTTATAACCGGAATCGACGGTCCGGGCGGCCGCATCACCTGGGTCACCGGTGCCGCTCCCAGTGGATGCGGTAAAACCACCACGGCCATGGCCGGCAATCACTTTGTGGGAGATGACTTGGCTCAAATGTGGATCGCCAGTGACGGCAGCGTCCGTTCCGCCAACCCGGAGTGCGGCATCTTCGGGATCGTCGAGGACGTCAACTGGGACGGCGACCCCATGTTGATGAAATGCCTTCGAAATCCCGGTACAGAGGTGATCTGGTCCAACGTGTTGATCGATGAAAACGGTGAACCCCAGTGGACAGGCAATGGTGAGAATCCCACCAGGGGGATTAACTTCCAAGGTCCCTGGGAGCGGGGTATGGTCGACAAAAACGGCAAACCGATCCCGCTGTCTCATCCCAACTCCCGCTGCACACTGGCCTCATCGGCCTTGGAAAATTATTCACCGGCCGCTGAAGACCCTGCGGGTGTCGAAACGCGCGTGGTCACTTACAGCGGTCGCGACAGCGACACCATGCCGCCTGTCTGGGTGGCCAAAAATGCGGACCAAGGGGTGGTGATCGGTGCCTGCATCGTTTCAGCTGCCACCGCCACGGAAGTCGGTGCCACCGGTGTTCGACGTTCCCCGTGGGCCAATGCACCTTTTATACCCGGGTCCCTGGGGGATTACATGGATGCCCAGTTCAGGTTTTTCGACCACAAGGCCTTATCCGACGACAAGAAACCGATCATGGCCGGATTGAACTACTTCCTGACCGATGAGGCCCGGGGCGGCACATCCAAGAAGTTGCTCGGCGAAAAACGGGACGTCAAGGTCTGGCTGGCATGGCTTGACCGAAGGGCTCACCGTGAGGTCTCAGCCATCGACACCCCCATCGGACATCTCCCCAAATACGAGGATTTGAAAAAGCTGTTCAAAGAGATTATCGACAAGCACTACCCGCAAGATCTCTACATCAAGCAGTTTTCACTTTACATCGACAACATTCTGGCCCGTATCGAACTGCAGATAACCGCTTACGGGAAAGAGGACGGCCTGCCCCGGCGGTTGTTCGAGGTTTTGAAAGAGCAGCGTGACGGGTTGTTGGCACTGAAAGAAAAGTATGGTTCCAAGGTCGCGCCCACCGACCTGCTGAAAGCGAACCCGGGCGTTTGAGGCACCCGGCTGCTGCAGGTCATGGGAGTCCGCCATGACGACCGCGCGGAGATTAAATGACGGACGTCCCTCACTGGCGAGGGTCGTCTTCAGCCGACGCATGCTCGTGGCGCTTTTGATGGGCTTTGCCTGCGGGCTGCCGTTGCTGCTCACCGTGAGTCTCCTGCAGGCCTGGATGAAGGAAGCAGGCGTAGACCTGACCGTCATCGGCCTGATGGCACTGGTCGGGCTTCCTTACACGCTCAAGTTTCTCTGGGCCCCCTTCGTGGACCGTTTCACCCTGCCTTTTCTCGGCCGCAGGAGAGGCTGGATGGTGGTTATCCAGTTGGCGCTTATGAGCGCCATCGTTACACTGGCGTTGACCGATCCGGCCCGGAACCCCTGGATGGTGGCGGGTACTGCCCTTTTGGTCACTTTTTTCAGTGCCTCCCAGGATATCGTGGTGGACGCCTACCGACGGGAAGATCTGGCTGATGAAGAACTCGGCCTGGGCTCGTCGCTTTACATCAACGGCTATCGGCTGGGCATGCTCCTGGCTTCGGGTGGCGGTCTGATCATGGCCGACCACATGCCGTTTCCCGCTGTCTATCTCGTCATGGCCGCCTGCCTTTTGCCCGGCGTGGCGACCACCCTTCTGACACCGGAACCCGAGACACCGTCCGGAACGCCTGCAAGCCTTAAGGAAGCCGCGCTCGAGCCCTTGATCGAGTACTTCAACCGCAGCAGTGCCTTGTGGATGGTCGGGTTTATTCTGCTTTACAAGATCGGCGACGCGATGGCCACAACCATGACAACTCCCTTTTACCTGGACCTCGGATTCTCAAAATCGGAGATCGGCGCGGTCGTCAAGCTCTTCGGCTTCTGGGCAACCATTGCCGGGAGTGTCATCGGCGGCGTCTTGATGATCCGCATCGGCATTCATCGCAGTCTGTGGATTTTCGGCTTCCTGCAAGCGGCCTCCACCGGCTGTTTTGCAGTGCTGGCCCGCATCGGGCACAGTCTGCCCTGGCTGGCCGGGGTGGTAACGTTTGAAAACCTAAGCAGCGGTATGGGCACGGCCGCCTTTGTTGCCTTCATGGCCAGCATTACCAACAAGAAGTTTACGGCAACCCAGTACGCCCTGCTGTCAAGCTTGATGGGTGTTCCCCGCGTCATGGCCGCCGCGCCCACCGGTTTTATGGCCAAAATTCTCGGCTGGGAGTCTTTTTTTATTTTTTGTGCGCTGATTGCTGTTCCCGGTATGCTCCTGCTGTTGAAATTCACCCCCGGCGGCGTCGAACACGACGAGATTTGACGAGTACAATGAAAGACTCCCCAGACAAAAAAATCCCGGCCCGCATTGCAGATCTTAACCGTCAGAGAAAAGAACTGCTGACACTGCCGCCGGAAAAAACGATGCAGCGAATTCTCGAGTCGGCCCAACCGGCGGCCCTGGTTCACTCTTTCCCGGAGCAGGATCTCTATTTTCTGATTCACGACATCGGAGCCGAAGATGCCTTGCCGCTGCTGGCACTGGCCTCCGACCGGCAGTGGGAATACGTGCTGGATATCGAGACCTGGCACCGGGATCGTCTCGAACCGGTGGCGCTGACCCGGTGGTTCGATCTGCTCTACCGGGCCGACGCCCGGCGAACGGTCAAATGGCTGATCGAACAAAAAACCGAACTGCTCACGTTGTATCTCTTCAAGAACATCGAGGTGAGAGTCTGCGAACACGATCAGGACCCATCAGAGTTCGGGGAGGACTTCTTTACGCTCGACAGTGTCTTCTATGTGCGGATCACCGGTCCGCTCTTTGCCCCCGAATCGGAACTGGGCGACATCGAGAAAAAGAACTATCGTGATTTCCTAAAGAAATTGATTCAAAGCTTGGCGGCCTTTGACCACGTTGCCTACCAGGCGCTACTGCTTGAGGCGGCACACATCATACCGACTGAAAGCGAAGAAGAGGGTTACCGTCTTCGAAACGTGCGATTGGCCGAGAAAGGTTTCCTTCCTTTCGAAGAGGCCGTGGGTGTCTATCAACCGCTCACTGCACGACAACTTGCTGAGCGAAACCATAAGATTCTGCCTCGAACAGCGGCTGAGATCAGTGTGCCGGTTCCTCTCTACCCGTCGGGAGTGCTTGAAAACGGCAGTATCTTTACCGGTGCGCTGGCCAAAATCGAGACCGAAGCTGTTTTGGAGCAGCTGCAGACCGAATTCGCCGGCCTTTGCAATCGGATCATCGCGGCCGATTTTGCCCCGGCTCACAGCAAAGACGACCTGCAGGCGGTGGTGAAAAAGGCCAACGGCTTCCTGTCGATTGGCCTAGAGACATTAGCGGCCGAAACAGAGGCGAACGGCCATTCAGTCAGCCATCTGTTGGCGGCTATGATCCAACGTCATCCGTTGTCCGATATTTTCAGGGTCGGTTATGGGCGGGCGCTTGAATTGAAATGGCGCGCTCAGCGATGGCTGGATCGATCATGGTTTGCCGGCCAGGGGCTTTCTCTGACATTTTGGGGCGAGGATTGGCTTGGCGTTCTGGGCGGTTTGCTGGTCAAGAAACCAATGTTCTTCGACAATTATGTATCCGGTCGCATGTACCGGGAATTCAGCACCGTTGACGAGCTGCGGCAGACAGCCGCCGCGCTGGATGTCGTCATTGCCTGCGACCACCTCTTCTCGCTGCTGACCATATCGCCGGAATTGCTGTCTGCACGTCGTTTTTTAATCTATAAAAATCTCATTCTGACTCTTTGGGCGCTCGACCGGGTCGGCTGCACCGAGAAAAATCGGTTTCTGACCAGGGCCGAATTCAGGCTGTTTTTCGAAATGCTCTGGCAGAGCAATGACCGGCCGCGCCGTGTCGCTCTGGTCATGAAGCAGTCCTTCCTTTCGTGGCTCTGCGGGCTGACCGGAATGCGTTCCCACGATATCACCGATAAGCTTGGGCCGGTGCTTGAGAGCTTGTTTCTGGAAATCGAAGAGGAGTACGGCCAGGTTGATACAGCAGATCTCGACCCCAGATTTATTCACCTCTTCCTCATAGAACGCTAAAGGGCTCACTCAAAAATAAGTCACATTTTGAGGTGTCTATTTTTCAAAGATCAACAGGAGGGCGAACGGATGGAAAACGACTTCGGTCGGTATGGGGCAGGAACTTGGCCGCCGAAAAACGGTTCATGAAATCCTGGTTGACATTGAGCTCGAGATAGGTGATGCGGTCCCGAATCCGGTCGATTTCTTCTATGCTACAATCCGATCTCAGCAGCGAAGTGGCGCCGCCGAGGGAACTGTTTCCCAACGGCTTGAAAGCCTTCAGCGGCAGGTCCGGTAGCATACCGATGCCGATGGCCGAGGTCGGTTGGATGAAGGTGCCGAAGGTGCCGGCGACGTAGAATGTCGCGATGTCCTCCAACTGGATGCCGACCGTGCCCGTGATGGTCTCAAGAATCGTATACATGGCGGCTTTGGAGCGGATGAGGCTGTCGAGATCCGTTTGGCTGATGGTCAGGGCTTTGCCGGTGGCGGAGTCTGTGGACGGTACCACGATCAGATGCTCGGTGCCGTCGATTTCAATCAGCCGATCGCCGCACGCCCGCGCTTGAAATCGGCCGCGAAAGTCGATCAGACCGCTGAGAAAGAGCTGAGCGGCAAGATCGATCAGTCCCGATCCGCAAATGCCGTGTGGCGGTTGATCCGCGATGGTGTGAATTTTGAAACGCTTTGCCGTACGATCCAAGCGCACGCGATCGATAACACCGGGTGCAGCCAGCGTGCCCATGCGGGTCACCCCGCTTTCCAAAGCCGGGCCGGCGGCGCCGGCACAGGCAATCAACCACTGGCTGTTGCCGAGCACAACCTCGGCATTGGTGCCGACATCGACCAGCAAGGCCGGTTCAGCGGCCCGGTGGAGACCCGAGTAGAGGATTCCGGCGATCAAATCACCGCCGAAGTAGCTGCCGATATTGGGAAAGACGAACACCCTGGCCTGCGGATTGACCTGGAGACCGAGAGAGGCGGCCGGGATCAGGCCGGGGCGATTGGTGACCGGAATATAGGGCTCCCGGATCATCCAGTGCGGGCACAGCCCCAGGAGCAGGTGTGTCATGGCCGTGTTGCCGGCCACGGCGATCAGCAGGATTTCTTCCGGCAGGCGTGAGCAGGAATGGCAGAGCGCGATGATCTGCCGGTTGACCGCCTCACAGATCAGTTGCTGCAGATGTTGCAGACCGCCCGGCCGATCGGCATAATGGATGCGTGTGAGAATGTCGGGACCGATGTCGATTTGAGGGTTGTCGAAAGCCGATTCTCCCAACAGCGCGTCGCTGGAAAGGTCCACTATCCGCAGTACTACCCGGGTGGTGCCCAGATCGACGGCCAGACCTGCCGGCGGCTTTGCGCTGTGAAGGGGCTGCAAATCGACCAGGACCCAATGGCCGTGGTCCTTGAAGAGTGTGCAGCAGAGCTCGCTGTCTTCCTGGCGCAGAATAAAAGGGAGCCGTTGCAGCAGTTCCAGGTCGATCGCCACTTCGAGTCGCGGGGTCGCCAACCGGTTTTTCAACGCCTCGATCAGACGATCGGCGTCGGCCGTGTTGTTTTGCAGGCTCGGGGAGGGGATTGACAGAATCTTGACCCAGCCTTCTTCGCGATGGTGCATCTGTTTTTTCTTTTATAATGACAAGGCGCTTCGGTTCAATCAGGAGGGCAGGACCCCTATGGGGGTGCCGTCGGGAGGACCGCCGTGCGCGTCCCTGCCGGCGGCCATCAGCCCTGTCTTTTTTTCCGCTCCACTTCCGTTACGATACGGTGCATCATTTCTCCGGCTCTGCCTGCGATCAAATAATCGCTGACGCTGTGCGTCAACGGTGTCGGTTCGGTGTTGATTTCGATCACGCGGGCACCGGACTGCTTGGAGATGATCGGTATAGTTGCCGCCGGCTGCACCGTTGCCGAGGTGCCGATGACCAACATGATGTCGCATTGCATTGCAAGGAGCTGGGAGCGGCTGAGATGCCGGGGCGGGATCTGTTCGCCGAAAAAGACACATTCGGGCCGCAGGATGCCGCCGCAGGCACACCGCGGGGGGAGTCGGTCCATCTCGACCGTGCGGGTCGGGCAGCGCCGGCCGCAGTCGAGGCAAGATTGCCAGGCGAAATTGCCGTGGAACTCGATGACGTCGGTGCTACCCGCTGCCTGGTGCAGACCGTCGACATTCTGGGTGATGATCGTCTTGATGATCCCCAGTTCTTCGAGGCGCGCGAGACCCTTGTGGGCATCGTTTGGCAGCGCCTGATCGACCACGTCTTTCATTCCTCGGATGAGTACGTCCCAGACCTTGCCCGGGTCGCTCATGAAGGCATCGATGTGGGCATATTCCATCGGGTCGATTTTTTCCCATATGCCGTCTTTGCCTCTGAAGGGGGGGATTCCGCTTTCCACCGAAATGCCCGCCCCGGTCAAGGCGATCACATATTTTGCCGTCGTCAGGTCGCCGGCCGCTTTTCTGATCAAATCATCCAATGTGATTTTGTTTTGAATGAGCCCTTAGTTTGCTTGCGCTTGGATTAGAGCTCGAATTTCGCGTTAGACCGCACCCCGAAACACTTCAGATGGTGGCCGGCCGCCGCAATCCTTTTGCGGCAGTCGGCGACAATTTTGTCCATGGCACGATCGGTGCGGTCCTGGTTGAGGTGGAACAGACCGAGCTGCTTGACGCCGGCTTCACCGGCCAGCCGAAGAACGTCGGTGTACACCGAGTGGCCCCACTCGACGAAGGTTGCATACTCCCGCGGGGTGTATTCGGCGTCGTGGAACAAGAGGTCGGCCTCCTTTGAAAAGTCGAGGTAGTCTCGATAGGCTCGACCACCACGGTGAATGTATCCCAGTTCATTGTCGGTCAAAAAGACAAAGGTCTTGTCTTTTTCGATAAACTTGTATCCGCTGCCACCGTTGGGATGGCTGAGCGGAATCGGGATCACTTTCACCGATCCGATATCAAAATCGGTCGGGCATGCCTCTTCGTATTGCATTCGAGCCTTGATATCCGAGTATTTCACGGGAAAATTAGGCGGTGCCATGACCTTGGACAGTATTGTTTCCACAAACTTACTGTGAAAGGGGCAGCGGTGCATCCGAAATTCGGAGTCTTTTGAATAGAGCGGCTTGAAGTAGGGAAACCCCATGACGTGATCCCAGTGGGCATGGGTGAAGATGAAGTGGAACTGTCGGCGTTTTTCTTTGAGGAGCTGATTGCCGAGACGGCGGATGCCCGTTCCGGCATCGATGATGATGATGTCACCGCTCTGGGTTCGAATTTCGATGCAGGTGGTGTCTCCGCCGTACTTGAGGTAGGTTTTCCCGGAAACGGGTATCGATCCGCGGGAACCCCAGCATTTGATGATCATCGCTCCGCCTCAACAGACTTCATAAATGTCACTTTCCAAATGGGTACCCTCACTGCGGATTCATTCCCAAAAAGGTATGCCAGAGGTCTTCGCCGATCCATTGCTGCCGTAAGATGGACCCAACCCGGACCAACTGCTCTGCAATTACGCCGGCTTGACTGCGCAGCAGCCCTGACAGAATAAACCATTTTTTTTGCATAAACCCGGCGGACTTCACCAGCCGGCGCATGACATCGTAGTGGATGTTGGCCAGCAGAAGGTCCGCCGGATGTTCGATAAATGCTTCTGCCCGGCCTTGCACCGCCAGGATGCGATCGGCCATGCCATTCATCCGGAAGTTTCTTGCGGCGGTGCGGACGGCCAGCAGGTTGTTATCCACAGCCAGAGTCGACCGGCTGCCCAGAGCTATGGCGGCAAGGGATAGAACCCCTGTTCCTGTACCAAGGTCGATGACGGTTTGCGGCCGCTCTTCGGCATAAACAATTTCCAGGGCGCGCAAGCAGTCACGCGTTGTCGCATGCGTACCGCTTCCGAAAACCACTCCGGGGTCCAAAATGAGTCGGTTAAGGTCCCCTCTGGCGTCGTGTTCTTTTCGTTCGGTTTCCCAGACCGGCACGATATCGAACCGGCCTACACAATAGGGGACCGGGCGTTCTCCGAGCCACTCGGCATACGGTATCTGATAGGCGTCGATCATTTCCAGCTGAGGTTGGGCTGCAAGGAGCGCGGCGATTATCTTCCGACACGCCCGGGTGTAGAAGAGAAAGGAAAACCCTTCCTCCTCCCAGTTGCCGATGAAGCCGGGGGCCGAAAGATCCATGTCCGGTGCCACACGGCCCTTCAGATAGTAGATATAAAGCACTTCATCGGGGCCGGCGACAATCGCCTCCGGTCGGTCACTCCTTTTCATATTTCGGCAATTCGTCCAGGTACCACTCCATCGGGTCAACCAGCGTATACCCCATGTCCTTGAGCTTGCGCTTGATACGGGCCACATTCTGGGTCAGCAGATAAGGAAAGACCGCGCGTTTGTCTTTCTCAAAGTAACGCGCCACCAGAACGCTGCCGAAAGAAATGCCTTCCTCGGTGATGGCATCGACAATCTTTTTCATCTGGCCGACCTTTTCTTCCACCAGGATGCACAAAAGGGTACCCGGCTGGCCGAAGCCCAGCACATTGATAAAGGCGCGCAGAAGGTCACGCACGGAGAGGATCCCCTTTAGTTTGCCCTCCTTGTCGACGACCGGCAGGGCACCGACCCTCAGCTCCTGGATCAGCACCAGCGCATCCTGAATGGTGTGGTGCGGGCCGATCGTTTTCGGGTCGGTCGTCATGATATCCATGACCCTGAGATCTTTAACTTTTTCCGTTTCCGCTGTGTGGGCCGGGTCCTTTATCATACTGAACGGCAGGGCGCTGCGGATATCACGATCGGTTACGATACCGATCAGCCGGCCGTCGGCACCGATTACCGGCAGATGGCGGATCCGGTTTTGCGACATTTTCTCGTAGGCGTCAAAAACACTCGCCTCTGGATCGGTGGTGATTACCTTTTGGGTCATCGATCGGCTGACAAACATTGTCTACCTCCAGTGTGTGCGTCTTTAAAAGAACGGAAATGACAACAAAAGATCAAAAGGTTTCAGCGCTGCCATTTATTCTTCCAACAGGGTGGCGACGTGGTTGCGGGCGAGTTCCGGCAGACGCCGCAGGCAGTAACCGCCCTCGAGTACCGAGACGATCCGTCCATTGCAGTGGCGGTCGGCGATTTCCATAAGCCGCTTCATGACCCAAGAATACCACTCCGTGGTCAGGTTCATGTTCGACATATCGTCGTCCTTGTGCCCGTCAAAGCCGGCTGAAACAAGAACGAAACCGGGCTGAAACCGCTCGAAGTCTTTGACCAGGTTTTCCTCCACCAAGGTCGTGTACTCTGCGTCACCCTGGCCCGGCAGGACCGGATCGTTTTTGGTGTATCCGTAACCCGGGCCGGAGCCGATTTCGAACTCTCTTCCGGTGCCGGGAAAGGAGAAGGTGGGGTGCTCATGGATGGAGTAGTAAAACACGCTCGAATCCTGCTCGAAGATGTGCTGGGTGCCGTTGCCGTGGTGGACGTCGAAGTCGATGATACCGATTTTTTCGATTTGCCACTTTTGCTGCAAATAGCGCGCGGCAACGGCCACGTTGTTGAAGTAGCAGAAGCCCAAGGCGTGGTCTCGCTCGGCATGATGGCCGGGCGGACGCACGGCACAAAACGCGTTGTCGATTTCGCCCTCCATCACCATGTCGATGGTCTGCAGGATGCCGCCTACGGCCAGAAATGCGGCATCATAGGTGTCGGCGCACATTTGGTTGTCAGGATGTTCGAAGACTCTTTTCCCAGAGAAACAGGTGTCGCCGAAGCGGTCGATGTAGGCACTGTCGTGCACGGTCTCGATCCATTGTCGTTGGGCGGGGTTGGCTTTGATGCGGACCAGTTTGGGCAGAAGCCCGCCATCTTCGATACCTTGGTAGATGGCGGTGAGCCGTTCGGGTATTTCAGGGTGGTACGGGCCGGTTTCGTGAAGCAGAAATCTTGCATCATACAGGAAGCCTGTTTTTCTCATATAACCATCCGGGGTCAATGGGTGAACCTATTTGACGATCTTTTGAAAGATCTGGAATGCGGCCTGAACCGAACGGCTGTCTTCCGGCAACTCGATGGTGGGACGGCCGTTGAGATCGAATTCATAAATCGTATCGTCGGCGGGAACGGTCCCCGCCAGTTCGAGGCCGCCTTCTTTTAATATGTCGAGCACCGTTGCGGAGGGCGGCTCCTTGGCCTGGTTGATCACGGCGCAGCTCTTGCCGACGACGATGTTGAGTTCGCTGGCCAATTTGTTGATGCGAACGGCGGCCTGGATGCTGCGACGCGATGTATCGGAAACCACCAGGAGCACATCTACGTTCTTGGTGGTCAGGCGGCTGATGTGTTCCATGCCGGCCTCGTTGTCCATCACGACGTAGGGGTAGTTGTTTTGGATCCGATCGAGAAAATTGGTCAGAAGACTGTTGGCCGCGCAGTAGCATCCGGCACCCTCCGGTTGACCCATGACGATCAGGTCGAACCCGTCACTTTCGACGATGGCCTCTTCGAGCCTCATTTCCATGAAGATATCCTTGGTCATCCCGCTGGGGACGCTTCCCTTTTTCATGTCTTCGCGGGCGCCCCCGACGGTGCACGCAATGTTCAATCCCAGCACTTCGTTCAAGTTGGCGTTGCAATCGGCGTCCACGGCCAGAATGGGCGTCTTGCCATTTTTTACCATATATTTAATCAACAGACCGGCCAGGGTCGTTTTGCCTGTACCGCCCTTTCCGGCCAGAGCAACCGTATACGTCATTGGGTTCTTCTCCTTCAGGTTTTGATATTAACACAAATTTTGTCCATTTTGAAATTGTTTAGGCCAGTTGGGTCAAACAGTCAAGGGGCATCGTCGAGGAGGCCGCGCAGAAGGTGATTTAAACCGCGCCGACGGTGTGTCCAAAAGCGCCATGATTCATAAAAAGCACGCCGGAGATGGGTTCTCAATTTCCTTGCAAAAGACGCAGATCATATGCTAATTGTATAAATTTTAAATTCAATAATTACGGATTCTTAAAAAAAATACACTGGCGGTGAAAACTCAAGCCGGTTGTTCCGGGCTGATCGTGATGACGACCGGTTGCGAGGTGCTGCAGGCTGACCGGTACACCACCATTTAAACGATAGAGGAGAGGCACAATGGACTTCGAGCTGAACAAGACGCAGAAGGATATCCAGAAAGCGGTCAGGGAATTCACCCGGGGAGAATTCGACAGAGATCTGGTGCTGGAGCTGGAGAGAAAACACGAATTCCCCGAAAAAATCTGGCGCAAGGCCTGTGATCTCGGACTGGTCGGCGTTCATTTCCCCGAAGAGTATTCCGGGCAGGGGCTCGGATGTCTCGAGGACATTCTGGTGGTAGAGGAGTTGTGCCGCGGCGATTCGACCATGGGCAGCGCCGTTGCCCTCTCGAGTTTTGCTTCGGAAATCGTTCTGCACTGGGGCAACGCCGAAATGAAGCAGAAATATCTGCCCGCCGTGGCCGAAGGCCGCATGCTCTCGGCCGGGGCTTTCACCGAACCGGACCACGGGTCCGACATCACCAGCATGGACACCACCGCCGTTAAAGAAGGTAACGAGTGGGTCATCAACGGTACCAAGACCTTCATCACCAACGGCGGGTTGGCCGGGTTTTATTCGGTCATGTGCCAGAGCGACCCAGAGGCTCGACCCACCTATCGCGGTATCAGTTTGATACTGGTAGAGGCCGATCGCAAAGGCGTGTCGACCGCGGACGTCGGACAGAAAATGGGCATCCACATGATGGCGACGACCGAAGTGAACTTCAAAGACGTGCGGGTACCGGCGGCCAACCTGATTGGCGAGGAAAACAAGGGCTTTTACCATGTGCTGCATTTTTTCGACGAAAGCCGGATACAGGTTGCGGCGCAAGCGCTGGGTATCGCCCAAGGCGCCTTCGACCGGGCCATCGATTATGTGAAGAAGAGAGAGCAGTTCGGAAAAAAAATAGCCCAATATCAGGTGACCCAGCACAAACTGGCGGATATGGCCACAAAAATCGAACTGGCGCGGCTGATGACCTACAAGGCGGCTTGGAATTTCGACCAGGGCCGCATCGATCCCAAGCTGACTTCCATGGCGAAGATGTATGCGGCCCGAACGGCGGTCGAGGTGGCCGACGAGGCCATCCAACTGCTGGGCGGTTACGGTTACATAACCGAGTATGAAGTCGAACGGTTCTATCGGGATGCCAAGATTACCGAGATATACGAAGGCACAAAGGAGATCCAGAAAAACACGATTGCCAGCGCATTGCTGGGCAAACTGAAGTAAACTATTTACCTTTGAAAGGGCACTGCGGTTCGCCTTTCAGCGAAAGGAGGAAAGCCATGCTGGATATCGTCAAGAAAACCATGTTGACCGGGATCGGGATGGCCCTGCTGGCCAAAGATGAAATGGAAGAGCTGGCGCGCGAGGTCGTCGAAAAAGGAAAGATGACCGAGCAGGACGGCAAAAATTTTCTGAACGAGCTGCAAAAAAGATATGAAGATGTGCAGGGCAAGCTGGAAGAGCGGGTGGAGAGATCGGTCAAAGACATCCTGAAAAAAATGGATGTCGTCACCGGCGAGGAGCTGAAAGCCATCAAAAAGGAGATCAGGGAGTTGAAGAAGGCGATCAACAAAGACGCAGAGACTGCTTGATCATCCGTTTACAGGTCATCACCCCATCAGGGCCCACTCAAAAATAACGTCACATATTGGACGCTGATGCATCCCGTCCGGCACCGTTGCGAAGGCTCAGAATATTACGATATTAATTCGGTTTCGTACTTTTACGGCCGGGCGCTGCAAGGCCCGAAATTGCGAACTTATCTTTTCGTTAACCCGCGCATTTGCGGGCGCGAAAACTGCAGGCAAGACCTTACATGCTGAGCATCCGAAAAATCGGCGTCATCGGCCGGACGTATCGCAATTTGAACCGTTATCGGCAGATTCTGGCCGTGTTGCTCAAGTACGGCTTCGGCGATTTACTGGAACTGCTGAAGCTCGATCAGTACGTTGCCGCCGGATTACAGCTGATATCCAAAAAACAGTCGATCAAGGTCGAAAAGCTCACCCGGCCGCAGGGATTGCGGATGGCCCTCGAAGAGCTCGGTCCGACATACATCAAGCTCGGACAGATTCTGTCAACCCGTCCGGACCTGATCCCGGTCGACTTTCTGCAGGAACTCTCCAAGCTCCAGGACAAAGTACCCTCGTTTCCCGCCGCCGCCGCCCGTAAGATCATCGAGACCGAGCTGGGGATGACGCCTGAAAATCTGTTTGTCCAATTCGACGACACGCCGCTGGCATCGGCCTCCATCGGCCAGGTGCACCGGGCCCAGTTGCAGGACGGTCGGGAGGTCGCGCTCAAGGTCCAGCGGCCCGGCATCCAGAAGGTCATCGAGGTCGACCTCGAGATCATGCTGCACCTGGCGACCCTGATGGAACACCACATCGAGGAACTGGCCTTCCACCGCCCGATAAAAATTGTCGAAGAATTTGCCCGGACACTGGAAAAAGAGCTCGATTACCTGCTCGAGGCCGCTAATATGGAACGAGCGGCGCTCAACTTCAGTGACGACCCCGCAACTTGTATTCCGGCCGTTTTCCGAGAGCTGTCCACCGCGCGGGTCCTCACCACTGAGTGTATCAAGGGTATCAAGGTTTCGGATATCGAGCGGCTCGATGTTGCAGGACTCGACCGCAAGTTGATCACCTCGCGCGGGGCCGACATTTTGCTGCGCATGATCTTTGAGCACGGTTTTTTTCAGGCCGATCCCCACCCCGGCAATATCTTCGTCTTGCCTGACAACGTCATTTGTCTGATCGATTTTGGGATGGTGGGCTCTGTGGACCGACAAACCCGTGAGACCTTTGTCGATTTACTGGACGGAATCGTCAAAAAGGACGCGTCGAAAGTCGCCGTTGTCCTGTTGCAACTCACGGACTGGGAAGAAGAACCGGACAGCCGCGCCTTCGAAGTCGACGTCACCGATTTCATGGCCTATCATCTCTTCAGGCCCTTGAAAGACGTTCGGATCGGCAAACTACTCCATCATCTGCTGGAGCTGGCATCGCGTCACCGGCTCCGGATTCCCCCGAACATCTTTCTGATGATGAAATCCATGACCACCGTTGAAGGTGTGGCGCGCATGCTCGACCCGGAATTCGACCTTTTCGGCAGGGCCGCTCCTTATATCAGGAGCGTTATCCTGGAACGGTATTCACCGCAACGCCTGTCGACCGATGCCTTTCAGATGACCGCCGATCTGATAAAGTTCACCCGGCGGTTCCCTCAAGATCTGCTCGACATCGCCCGCCTGGTTCGCCGCCAGCAACTCTGCCTCAAAATAGAAGACCGGGGACTCGAGCGCACCCTTTCCACCCATGACCAAATCAGCAACCGCCTCTCTTTTTCGATCATCATCGCCGCCCTGATCATCGGTTCGGCGCTGATTGTAATATCCGAGATCCCGCCTTTGTTTTACGGAATATCGTTGATCGGCATCATCGGCTTCACTGCCGCCGCTTTGATGGGTATTTGGCTGCTGGTGGCTATTCTGCGCAAGGGAAGGCTTTAATGATTTTCAAAACCGTTCATCCGGGTGGAGGTGCCCACCTTGTTCGGTTGTGTCAGTCGAGTCCCGCCGCGGGATTAAGCCGGTTATGTCAGGCTAGGGATGTGACCCAAATTCTATTTTCGTGTTAAACAACGGTGTACCCTGGGCCTTCGCCGCCTTCAGGGCAGGTCCAGGTGATGTTGCGATAGGGGTCCTTGATATCGCAAGTCTTGCAGTGAAAACAATTGGAAGGGTTGAGTTTAAGCCGTCTTTCACCTGTTGCTGAATCGGTTTCGATTTCGTAAACATTGCCGGGACAAAAGCGTGTGCAGGGGCTGCGATAGGTGTCGAAGCACCGGGTGACGCACAAATGGGTGTCGTGAACAATCAGATGCGACGGTTGGTCCTCGCGGTGTTTGGTTTTTGAAAGGTACACGCCGGTCAGTTTGTCGACATACAGTTCACCGTCGAAGGTAGATTTGTCCAGATCCTTGCTGCCGGCGGTTGGGTCGGCTTTAACGGGTGCGAGGGTCGTGTAATCTTCCTGAAGGGGCATTCGTTCGATCAATCCGCGGCCTTTGGTGACGTACTGGGCCCCCAGATGAATGAATTTGACCGCTCCCTTTTTGGCAAGCGCCTGGGCGAAATTTCTGCCTTCGTAGAGTTCTTTTTTCAGCCAGCCGGCGTCAAAGAGGGTCTGGAAGGCGCCCAAAGACTCTTCGGTGAAACTGTTTCGAGCGATGGCCGCGATGATGGCCTCGGCGGCCAGCATGCCGGATTTCATGGAGACATGGATTCCCTTCAGGGCCGGCGAGTTGTGCATGGCCGCACTGCCACCCACGAAAACGGCACCGTTGGCCGACAGTTTGGGGATGCTGAAATAACCACCCGTGGAAACCGTCCGGGCACCCTGTTCGATGACCTTGCCGCCCTTGATGATACCGGACACGAACGGGTGGCGTTTGAACCGGGTGAACATATCGTAGGGGTCGATCAACGCATCCTCATACCCAAGACCGGTAAGGTACCCGATGGCAATCTTGTTGTCCTTCATCTCATAAATAAAGCCGCCTCCGGGCGTATTCATGCCGAGCGGGTAGCCGAGAAAGTGGATATCGTTGCTCTTGCCGGTCGCAAAGTAATGGTTGTCCGGCAGCTGAATGACCTCCTTGACCCCGGTTTCGTATATCTGGGGCATCTTGGCGGCGGCGATGTTCAGTTTTTCTTCGATTTGTTTGAAAAGACTGCCCCGGGCCCCCTCACCGAAAACCGTTACCTTGGCTTTTAGGTCGATTCCGGGTTCGAAGTTGGCTTTGTGTTCGCCGTCTTTACCGAGCCCCTTATCGCCGGTGCGAATCCCGGTTACCGTTTGCCCCGTTTCGTCGTACAGAACCTCGTTGCCGGCAAATCCCGGGAAGATATTGATCCCCATTTCCTCGGCTATTCCACCCAGCCAGCGGCAGAATTTTGACAGACTGATGATGTAAAACCCCTTGTTATGGAGATAGTGAGGCACCAGGGGGGCCTGGAAGGCGCGGTTTCGGGTCAGATAATAGAAGGCATCGCCTTGAACCACGGCTTCAACCGGACATCCTTTTTCAATGTGATCCGGCATGAGTTCATGCAAGGCCCTTGGATTGAGAATGGCCCCGCTGACCGAGTGCGCGCCGATGTCGGAACCTTTTTCGATCAAGGCCACCTCGATGGTCATGTTTTTTTCCCGTGCCAGCTGCATCAACCGGACGGCGCCTGCCAGACTGGCGGGGCCACCGCCGACGAACAATACGTCGAAATCAATGGATTCCCGTTCGACACTCATTATTCGGCTCCTTCATCCTGGGATTCACGAAAATATAAGTTCGCAATTCCGGCCCTATTTAGCACGACGGGTGTTTTTTGTAAATCGGGAAGCGGTCTTGAAATCCGGTCAATCAGGATTACTATCTGGTGGCGGAAAGCGTCCTGCTGCTTTAGCACGAAAATAGAATTTTCATGCACTGTGGCGGCCCGAAGGGCCATGAGTGTTTAACCGTAAAACCGTAAGGAGGGTGATGTATGGATGGCGCAAGACTTGAATCTGTAGCACGTCAGCTTGTTGCAGACGGAAAGGGTATCCTGGCGGCCGACGAGAGCGCGCCCACAATCAAGAAACGTTTCGACACCATCGCGGTCGAATCGACAGAAGAAAACCGTCGGGCTTACCGGAATTTGCTTTTTACGACACCGAATGCCGAAAAGTACATCAGCGGGGTGATTTTATTCGAGGAAACCCTGCGACAAAAATCTTTAGACGGTGTCGCGTTTCCGCAGCTGTTGAGCGGCAAGGGGATTCTGCCCGGAATCAAGGTTGATAAAGGTGCTAAGTCTCTGGCCGGATTCAGTGGTGAAAAAATCACCGAGGGTCTGGACGGTCTGCGCGAACGTTTGGCCGCCTGCAGGGATATCGGTGCGACGTTTGCCAAATGGCGTGCCGTGATCATCATCGGCAAAGACATCCCGAGTCAGTTTTGTATCGATGCCAATGCTCACGCACTGGCCCGCTACGCTGCGCTGTGCCAGGAAGAAGGCCTGGTACCGATCGTCGAACCCGAGGTGCTCATGGATGGGCCACATGACATACAGCGATGTCAGGACGTGACGGCCGCCACCCTTAAAGGTGTTTTCAGCGCGCTGTTTGAACATTGCGTCCTGTTGGAAGGTATGCTACTCAAACCGAACATGGTTCTATCCGGAACAGAGTGTCCGAAACAGGCCGGTGTCGCGGAAGTGGCCGAAAGGACAGTGCGCACGTTCCGGCAGGTCGTGCCGGCGGCCGTGCCCGGGATCGTTTTTCTTTCGGGTGGCCAGAGTTCCGAGTTGGCGACCGAGCATCTGAATGCGATGAACGCACTCGGAAAGCATCCCTGGGAACTCAGCTTTTCTTACGGTCGGGCCTTACAGGAGCATGCCCTCAAAGCCTGGCAGGGGCGGGCCGATGCTGTTGCCGCGGCCCAGAGAGTGTTCCACCATCGGGCCAGTTGCAACGGCGCGGCGCGTTATGGCAAATACGACAAGGTGATGGAAGAAAAGGCCGCTTGATACAAGCCTGATGTAAACTTGATACGAGCGGGAAGCCGGAGTGACGGATCGGTGATCGGCGGCATGACGGACACAAGACTGACCAAAGATTCCTTTACATTTGTGATGTCAATCTATTTTAAGCATTTGCCCGCGGACATGGCTCTCTTCTGCAAATCAGTTCCCGTTGGCCGATTCGGTCGGACCGTCATGTGATGAACGACTTCTGGCACTGGTGGCAGCACATTCCCCAACACCTTGACCCGGTTATTTTCGATATTGGCGGATTCAAGCTGCAATACTACGGGCTGATGTATGTCGTCGCTTTTGTCGTGACGTATTTGCTGGTCACCTGCCGGCTTAAACACGAGGAGCGCTTCCAGTTAACCCCCGACCGGGTCCAAGCGCTTATCACCTCCATGATGTTGGGGGTTATTGTCGGCGGTCGTCTCGGATACGTGCTCTTTTACAACCTGCCCTATTACCTCAAGCATCCGCTGGAAATTATTCTGCCCTTCGACCTTTCGAACGGATTCAAGTTTACCGGTATTACCGGCATGTCTTTTCACGGCGGTCTGATCTGCGTCATCCTTTTCACCTGGCTCTACTGCCGTAAGAACGGTCTCAATCTGCTCGAGGTGGCCGACCTTTTTATTCCCGCCATTCCGCTGGGATACACCTTCGGCCGAATCGGCAATTTCATCAACGGCGAGCTTTACGGCCGGGTCACATCGGCTCCTATCGGCATGTTGTTTCCTCTGGCGCCCGGCAGCCAACTGAGGCACCCGTCGCAGCTCTACGAAGCCCTGTTCGAGGGTGTTTTTCTTTTCGTGGTTTTGTGGAGCCTGAGACAAAGGGTCCGCATACCGGGGGCTATGCTGGCGCTTTACCTGATCGGATACGGCACGGTGCGGTTTTTCATCGAATACTTCCGGCAGCCTGACGCCCACCTGGGATTTGTTTTTTTTTCATTTTCAATGGGGCAGATACTGTGCCTGTTGATGATCGGTTGCGGAGCCTATCTACTGGTCTATCTGTACCATCGGCAGAGGATTATCATAAACACCCGCTGACGCTGACGCTGACGCTGACGCGGGCATTTTTTCAATAACGGTAGGAAGCTGATTTTTATCATCATGTCGACATTGATTCTCTACAACACACTTTCCCGCAGCAAAGAGCTTTTTCGGCCGCTGCACGAAGATTACGTCGGTCTGTACACCTGCGGGCCCACGGTTTATAACTATGCCCATATCGGCAACCTGCGAACCTATATCTTTGAAGATACTCTCAAGCGCGTGCTGCTCTTCAACAATTTTCGGTTGAAGCATGTAATGAACATCACCGATGTCGGCCACCTGACCGGCGACCGGGATATGGGCGAAGACAAAATGGAAAAAGGCGCCGCCCGCGAGGGTAAAACCGCCTGGGATATCGCCGAGTTTTACACCCGGGCGTTCCAAAAAGACATCGATCAATTAAACATCCTGCCGCCGGACGTCTGGTGCAAGGCTACCGATACGATACCCGATCAGGTCGCACTGATTCGGACCCTGGAAGAAAAAGGATACACTTACCAGACCGGGGACGGGATCTATTTCGATACTTCCCGCGTCGAGAATTACGCCAAATTGTCCAACCAGAATCTCGATGCGCTCCAGGAGGGGGCCCGGGTGGAAAAGAATCCCGCGAAGCGGAACCCGACCGATTTTGCGCTGTGGAAATTTTCACCCGAAGACGCCAAACGCCAAATGGAATGGGACTCTCCTTGGGGCAAGGGTTTTCCAGGCTGGCATATCGAGTGTTCGGCCATGAGCATGATGTTTTTGGATGACCATCTCGACATTCACTGTGGCGGGACCGATCACATCGACGTGCATCATACCAACGAAATTGCCCAGTCGGAGGCGGCCACCGGTAAAAAATTTTTCAATTTCTGGATGCACGGGGCGTTCCTGAACATCGCCGGCGGCAAGAAGATGGCCAAGAGCGTCGATAATTTTCTGACCCTCGATGCCACGTTCACCCAAAACGGAATCAACCCGCTGGTCTATCGCTTTGCCGCATGTCTCACCCACTACCGCAAGCCGATGGAGTTCAGCGATGAATCTCTGGAGGCGGCGCGTAACGGCCTGGCCCACCTGCAGAACCAGGTCCGCAGCCTCATGGACCCGCAGAAGGGCGAGGGAAAAATCCTGCCGGATTTCAGACTCCGGTTTATGGAGGCCATAAATGACGATTTGAACATGCCGCGGGCCATGGCCATCGTGCAGGAAACGCTGAAAGCGGATCTCGACGAAGCGGACAGGTTGGCAACCGTGTTGGATTTCGACCGTGTGCTGGCACTGGACCTCGACCTGGTGGGCAAAGAAGAGCGTCTGCCGAAGGAGGTATTCAAGCTGATCGAAGAGCGCCGAAAGGCCCGGACCGAGAAGGACTGGAAAGCCTCCGACCGGTTGCGGGACGAGATTCAAGCTCTCGGCTATACGGTTCAGGACGCCAAGGACAAAATGAAGGTCTTCAAAAAATAAAAATTCAACATATCCTACTTGATCAACCGCCGACGCATGGCCCTCAAAGCCAGAATGGCGAAAATCACAAAAAAGAGCAGCAGGTAAAGAATACTGAGCACAGGCGGTGTCTCGCGGGCCCCGAGACTGAAGCAGCGCACCAGTTCCGTGAGGTGGTAAAGTGGAAAAACCAGCGCCACCGGCTGGGCCCACGAAGGCAGGTTGGATACCGGGAAAAAAGTTCCGCTGAAGAGAAACATAGGGGTGATGAACAAAAAGATCGGCAGATTGAACATGTCGATCGTGGGCACGATGCCGGTGAAAAACATGCCCACGGCACCGAAAGCCAGGCCTCCCAGCAGAGCCGTGGGAATCAGCAGCAGGCCGAGAGGAAAACGGACATATCCCAGCACCCCTAATACCAGCAGCATGACAGCGGCCGCGCCCACCGCCTTGGTGGCGCTCCACACAATTTCGGCGATGATGATCTCCTCCAACGACAGCGGCGTGGACAGCATGCCGTCGAAGGTTTTCTGGTAGTACATGCGGACGAAAGACCCATAGGTGGTTTCGAAAAACGCGTTCCACATCACGGCTGTTGCGACCAATGCGGGTGCGATGAATGCCGTGTAAGACAGCGCAAGGCCGGCATAGCGAACGGTGCCGATCAGGCCGCTGAACCCCAGACCAAAGGCCATAATGTAAAACAGCGGTTCGAGCAGCGGGGTGATGAAATTGACCTTCCAAATTTTCTGATAGACGACCAGATTTCGCTCCCATACCCGTAAAAAACGCCATGAATAAACCGACCAGTCGATCATTCCCTGAGTTCCCTTCCCGTCATGCGCAGAAACACATCCTCCAGGGTGCTGTTTCTGAAAATGCACTTTTCGGTACAAAAACGATCGCGAATCGTGTTGTGAAGTTCAACCTCCTCCGGTACGTACAGGATCAGGCGACCTCCTAGATCGTCATGTTCGATGCGGTTTTCCTTCACGTAATCCCTCAACGCTTGATCGGGACCCTCGATTTCGATCGCACTGCTGCCGGCGTGGCGGGCAATCAACTCCGCCGGACTGCCGTCGACCAGAATGCGGCCATGATCGATGATCACCAGACGATCGCAGAGCCGCGAGGCCTCCTCCATGTAATGGGTGGTCATCAGAATCGTCAGGCCGGTGGCTTTCAGTGTCGCCAACTTGTCCCACACCTGGTGGCGGGACTGAGGGTCGAGCCCGGTGGTCGGCTCATCTAAAATTAACAGGTCGGGCCGGTTGATCAATGCGCGGGCTAAAATCAGCCGTCGTGCCATTCCGCCCGAGAGCTCCATGACCTTGGCCTCTTTCTTATGGGTCAGGGCGAAGAAGTCGAGCAGTTCACGTGCGTGTTCGGCGGCTTCCTTTTTCGGGATCGAGAAATAGCGGGCATAGACATGCAGGTTCTGTTCGACCGTCAGGTCCGGGTCGAGGGTGTTCTCCTGATGGCAGACGCCGATGCGGGATTTGATGGGGCGCCAATGGGTTTTTATGTCGAGGCCGAATACTTTCAGACTGCCGCCGGTGGGCGGTGAAAAGCCATAGAGCATCCGGATCGTCGTGGTCTTACCGGCGCCGTTGGGGCCCAGCAGACCGAAAAATTCGCCTTTTGCCACGGAGAACGAGATGCCGTTGACAGCCGCAACCCTGTCAAAGCGTTTCAGCAGGTCTTGAACTTCGATCACGTTCGGCATGCGGCTTCAGCTCCACAAAGGCGGTCAGCGGTCGATCAGCAGACGTTTGCCGGCGGGTTGGGGGTCAATATGCCCCTGATAGAATGCCAGGTGCCCGGAAACGATGGTGGCGGCCACCGATGAGCGAAACGTCAGTCCGTCGAAGGGGGACCAGCCGCAGCGGTACAGGATCGACTGCTCGTCGACAGGTTGCGGGCGGTTCAGGTCGATAAGGGTTAGATCGGCCCAGTAGCCTTCACGAATGAATCCGCGGTCCTTCAAGCGAAACAGCCGTGCCGGGGCATGCGCGGTTTTTTCGGCGATCAGCGGCAGTGAAAAAAGCCCGTCGTGATGAAGTTCCAACACGCAGACCAGGGCGTGCTGCACCAAAGGCAGACCGGCCGGGGCCTTGAAATACAGATTCTGCTTTTCGGAGAGTGTGTGCGGGGCGTGATCGGTGGCGATCACGTCGATCCGGTTGTTCCTTACCGCGTCGACCAGTGCTTGTCGGTCGCTGGCGGTTTTAATGGCGGGATTGCACTTGATGCGGGTGCCCCGGCTCGCATAATCACCGTCGTCGAAAAAGAGGTGGTGCACGCATACCTCGGCGCTGATCTGTTTGTTATCCAGAGAGCCCTCCGACAGCAGGGTCATTTCCCGAGCCGTGGTCAAGTGCAGCAGATGCAGCTGTGTGGTGAAACGGCGGGCCAGATCGACCGCCAGGGCCGAGGAACGGAAGCACGCCTCTTCACTGCGGATGTACGGGTGAGCCGTCATGGGGATGTCGCGACCGTACCTGGCGCGCATCTTATCTTCATTGGCTTTGATGGTCGGGGTATCTTCACAGTGAGTGGCCACCAGGGTGGGCGTTTGGGAGAATATTTTTTCAAGCGCTTTCGGGTCGTCCACCAGCAGATTGCCGGTTGAGGCGCCCATGAAAACTTTTACGCCGCAAGCAGTGCGGGGGTCGAGGGCCACGATTTCATCGATGTTGTCGTTGGTGCCGCCCAGATAAAACGAATAGTTGGCGAAGGATCGCCCGACGGCCAGCAAGAATTTTTTTTCCAGAAGCAACTGCGTGGTGGTCGGCGGCTGCGTGTTCGGCATGTCCATATAGCTGGTGATGCCGCCGGCGACGGCGGCCCTTGACTCGCTGTAGATATCGCCCTTGTGGGTCAGGCCCGGTTCACGGAAATGGACCTGGTCGTCTATCATGCCGGGCAGCAGTATTCGCCCGGCGGCATCGATGATCCTGGTCGCCGGCTGCGATGACAGATTCGGCCCCACTTGGGCGATTCGGCCGTCGGCGATGAGTACATCGCCGGGTCGAACCTCTCCCTCGTTAACGATCCGGGCGTTGACGATCAAGATCGACTCCATGCTTTTGTGGTCCTTCTTAACCGATTTTCATAACCATTAGCTTCGCGCGATTCGGAGTAACCCGCAACCGCAAATATGGCTGATTCGTACCACAGCTTGCCGGTAAAATCAAAAATGTCTCATTCGACATTGTGTATAAACAGGATTCGCCTTATCCGATGGGCATTTCTAAGAAAAATGTGGACATTCAATTGACATCCGCTTTATTGTGCAAATTAATTGCATCCGCCTCCCGGTCGTGGTCCCGTTGGCCTGCGACCGGGAGGCGGACCTGCAGAAAGTGGCCCTACCACTCGAGAAAGCCCAACGGTGAAGATACCCATGAGCAAACCCATCGTCGAAATCCACGATCTCGATTTTTCCTATAACGGTCAACCGGTTCTCAGGGACATCAACCTCGAGATAAAAGCCGGAGATTTCATGGCCATGATCGGACCCAACGGGGGCGGCAAAACCACGCTGCTGAAGATTTTGTTGGGATTGTATACGCCGGACAGGGGCAAAATTCATGTTCTCGGTCGACCCCCGCGCAGGGTGTCGCATCGTATCGGTTACGTTCCTCAGAACATTCACATCAACCAACGGTTTCCGATTTCGGCCCTGGATGTTGTTCTCATGGGGTTGCTCAATCCTGGCAAGAGGTGGGCGCGGCGTTCACGCCAGGAACGGCTGGCCGCTTATCGGGCGCTGGAAGCAATGCAGATGCGGGCTTACGGCGATCGTCGCATCGGTGAACTCTCGGGCGGGCAGCGGCAGCGGGTTTTCATTGCGCGGGCGCTCGTGACCAACCCGGAAATTCTTTTGCTGGATGAGCCCACGGCCAGCATCGATGCCACGGGCCAGCACGCTTTTTATGAAATGCTGAACGAGCTCAGCCGGGAGATGACGATCGTTATGGCCAGCCATGATCTGATGGCGCTCTCACGTTACGTTAAATCCGTGGCCTGCATCAACCGAACCCTGCATTACCACGACCAGGGTGAAATAACCGAGGAGATGATCGCATCGATGTATCGGTGCTCGTTGGATGAAAACTGTCCGGTGGAACTGATTGCGCACGGAATACCCCATCGGGTGCTCAAAGAGCACTAAGGGCCCCGGCAAGAAATAATTCCACATCTTGCTTGTCTTTTGGATCGTCTACTGCGTTACATCCACCGACACGTATCTCGATATGCGCCGCTTGATGTGCCTTGTAGACGAACCCAAATCCCGCGCAATCTTGTGGAATTATTTCTTACCGTAACCCTAAGTGGTGGATGGTAAGCATGATTGAAGCGCTCCATTATGAGTTTATGCGTACCGCTTTGGCGGCCGGGTTGCTGACGAGCGTGATCTGCGGCGTTATCGGTACGCTGGTGGTCGTTAACCGGATTGTCTTTCTTGCAGGCGGGATTGCCCACGCCGCCTACGGGGGAATCGGGATCGCTTTTTTCTTCGGGCTGCCGTATATGGCGGGTACGACCGGATTTTCGCTTGCGGTCGCCATGACCATGGCGGCCGTAACAGTGAAAGCCAAGCATCGATCGGACACCATTATCGGCGTCTTATGGGCGGTGGGAATGGCGCTGGGGGTAATCCTTCTGGACCTGACACCGGGATACAATGTCGATTTGATGAGCTATCTTTTCGGAAGCATTCTTACCGTTCCGGCGTCGGATCTTTGGGTCATGCTGGCCGTGGCGATGGTGAACATCGGCGTGGTGACTTATTTCTACAACGACTATCTGTCCATGTCCTACGACGAAGAATTTGCCCAGATCAGGGGAGTGGCGGTGAGCAGGCTCTATTTTCTGCTGATCGGGCTGGTGGCAGTTTCGATTGTGATGATCATACAGGTCGTGGGGTTGATCCTGGTCATTGCCCTGCTGACGATTCCGCCTTTCATCAGTGAAAAATATGCCCGATCGCTGACCGCTATGATGGTCTATTCGAGCACGTTGAGCATCCTCTTCACCGTCACCGGTCTCTATCTGGCATACCGGTTCAATTTGACCTCCGGTGCTGCCATTATCCTGGTAGCCGGTGCAGGATTTCTCATTTCGCTCCTGATCGAGCGGCTCACGGCCGGGCGACACTCTGCCGCCTCGGCCGGATGACGGTCGACTCCCGGCGGGCCCCAAAAATATGTGCCATCGCTGTGATTATACCCGATTGCTGGAAGCCGCCGGATTGAAGACGACCCCCAACCGTCTGTCGGTTCTGGAGACCATTGGGAACAATTCCAGTCCGATGAGGAAAAAATGCCACTCGGGGCGCCAGGGTCAGATAACCAGGGCGCGCAGCACTTCCAGGTTTTTCTTGTCCCACCTGTCTGCATCTTTTAGCTTGGGCGTTTCGATGACTTTCGGTACGCGGCGGAGCCGTTGATCGTTCATGATAAATCTGAAGGCTTCGATACCGATAAACCCTTCACCGATGTGCTCGTGGCGGTCGATCCGAGAATTTAAACCTTTTTTCGTATCGTGATTTCCTTTTTTTCTCTCTTTAAGGGAATCGATTGAACCCATTGTCGGCGGCCCTCCGATTGGCCGTATACCACAATAATCATTCAATACTTTATCTTGTCGAAGACAGGAAGAATGCCGAACAGCGGAAACGTCATATTGATCGGGATGCCGGGTGTCGGCAAGACGACCGTTGGCATGCTCTTGGCGGAGCGTCTCGGCCATGCTTTCCTGGACACCGACGTCACGATTCAGACGCGTGAAGGCCGCCGCCTCCAGGAAATCATCGATACCGACGGCTTGGCGACTTTCGGCCGTATTGAAGAACGCGCAATTCTGGCGGTGTCAGTCCAGGCGCATGTGATCGCCACGGGGGGCAGTGTGGTTTACAGCGAGAAAGCCATGCAGCATCTCAAATCCGGTGCTGTGGTCTGTCATTTGGATGCCGATCCCAAATGCCTGCAAGCCCGAATCGACAACATGGACAGCCGGGGGATTGCCATGGCACCGGGCCAGAGCCTCGCGGTGCTTTATACCGAGCGCCGTCAGCTGTACCTCAAATATGCCGACGTCAGCATCGACTGCAGCAACCTGAGTCCCAATAAAGTAGTGCAGCGGATCCTGGACATTCTTCAGAGCCGGTTCCATTATCTTCTCTGATTTTATTTTCTGAGGAAGGGTTTAAAAATTACAAATATGTATTAAATTGACGCAAAGCACTCGAATTTAACCATCATTTTTTTTTGAAAGCAGACCCCTGTCATGGACGACATCAAACGGTTCGAAGAGACAACGCTGCTGTATGAAATCAGCAAGGCCCTCAACGAGCATCTGGATCTTAAAAAATCCTTATATAAAGTTTTGGACATTCTGTCTTCGTCGTTGAAAATGGAGCGCGGCACGATCACGATTCTCGATCCTCTGCGCAACGAGATCCACATCGAGGTCGCTCACGGTATATCCAAGAGTGCGGTTTCGCGGGTCAAATATCAGCTCGGTGAAGGGATCACCGGCCGCGTCATTCAGTCGGGAAAAATGATCGTCATTCCCAAAATCAGTGAGGAGCCCCACTTTCTCGATCGGACGGCCTCACGCAGGTCCAGAGATTTCCGTGAGCTGTCATTTTTCTGCACACCCATTAAGAAAGGCAACCAAGTGGTGGGGGCTCTGAGCGTCGACCGTCTCTATGATGAAAGTTACAACCTGGCCGAAGGTAAAAAACTGCTTTCCGTAGTCGCCACCATGGTGGCTCAGCACGTGATCAACCTGGAAACCATTCAGCGCGAAAAGGATCAGCTACGGGATGAGAACCGCAGGCTCAGGAAGGAGCTGGAAAACAAGTACCGCATTACCAACATTATCGGCAACAGCAATAAGATGCGCGAGGTCTTCCAGATGATCTTTCAGGTGTCGAAAAGCAATGCCACGGCACTCATTCGCGGCGAAAGCGGCACCGGAAAGGAGTTGGTCGCCAACTCGATTCATTACAACAGCCACCGCGCCAAAACCGCCTTTGTCAAGGTCAACTGCGCGGCCATGCCGTCAAACCTGATCGAGAGCGAACTGTTCGGCCATGAAATGGGGGCTTTTACCGGCGCCATCAAACAAAAACAGGGCAAGTTCGAACTGGCCAACAAGGGAACCATTTTTCTGGATGAAATCGGTGCCATCGGTCTGGATGTCCAGGCCAGCCTGTTGCGGGTGCTGCAGGAGAAAGAATTCGAACGGGTCGGTGGACACAAGACCATCAAGACCGACGTACGGATCATCGCGGCCACCAACAAGAATCTGGAAGAGGCCGTAGAGGACGGGTCTTTTCGCGGCGATCTGTATTATCGGCTCAACGTGTTTCCGATCTACATGCCCCCCTTAAGAGAGCGTAAGACCGATATGCTGCTGCTGGCGGATCATTTCCTCGAAAAATACGCCCAAGAGAACGGTAAGGATATCCGCCGTTTTTCCACTCCCGCCATCGACATGCTCATGAATTATCACTGGCCCGGAAACGTCCGTGAATTGGAAAACTGCATCGAGCGGGCCGTGTTGCTCTGCGAAGAAGGGGTGATCCACAGCTATCACCTGCCGCCGACCCTTCAAACCGGTGTCGAATCCGACACCTTGCCGACTCTTTCGATGGAAGAGGCCGTTGCTAATCTCGAACGGGAAATGATCATCGATGCCCTAAAGAACACCCGCGGCAACATCACTCGGGCGGCCGAAATTCTCCAGACAACGGTCCGCAAGTTTGCCTACAAGGCGAACAGGTATGCCGTCGACTTCCGTCATTACCGATAGTGTTCCACCACAAATGCCATTTTTCGGTTCCTTTATGGACGGAAACTCGATAGCAAAGAATAAGCGGCATGCGCCCGCGGAAATTCAGGCGCATGCCTTTCTCCAGGAGGGGGAGATTTAGATGTCGAAGTAGAGGAAGAATTCGTGAGGATGCGGCCGCAGTTTTACCGGGTTGATTTCGTTCTCAATTTTATAGTCGATCCACATGTCGATCGCGTCCTGCGTAAACACTTCGCCCTTTAGCAGAAATTCCGAGTCGGCCTTCAGCGCTTCGAGTGCCTCTTCGAGCGAGCCCGGTGCCGATGGGACCTTGGCCAGCTCTTCGGGCGGCAGGTTATAGATGTTCTTGTCGAGCGGATCGCCAGGATCGATTCGGTTTTGAATGCCGTCGATGGCCGCCATCAGGATGGCCGGAAACGCCAAGTAGCCGTTGCAGGAGGGATCGGGGGTTCTGAATTCGATCCGCTTGGCCTTGGGAGATGCGGAGTACATCGGGATGCGAACCGCAGCGCTGCGGTTGCGGCTGGAGTAAGCCAGGTTGACCGGCGCCTCGAAACCAGGAACCAGGCGCTTGTATGAGTTGGTGGTCGGGTTGGTAAAGGCACACAGCGCATTGCAGTGCTTCAGAATGCCGCCGATGGCATAGAGCGCTTCCTGGGACACGCCGGCGTATTTGTCACCTGCGAAGGTGGTCTGGCCTTCCTTCCAGATGCTCAGGTGGGTGTGCATACCGGTACCGTTGTCTCCGTAGAGCGGTTTCGGCATGAAAGTGACCGTGTGACCGTGACGATAGGCAACGTTTTTCAGAACGTATTTAAACCATTTCAGCTGGTCGGCCATCTGCACCAGCGGTTTGAATCGCATGTCAATTTCCGCCTGCCCGGCGGTAGCCACCTCATGATGCTGAGCTTCGATATCGATTCCCAGGTTCTGGAGGGTAAGGACCATTTCGGTGCGCAGGTCCTGAAATTTATCCATGGGCGGTACCGGAAAATAGCCTTCCTTGTGACGGGGCTTGTAGCCGAGATTCGGGCACTCGTCACGGCCCGAGTTCCAGATGCCTTCGATGGAGTCGATTTCATAAAAGGCGCGGTTGGTGGCGGATTCGAAACGGATGTTGTCGAAAATGAAGAACTCGGCTTCGGGTCCGATAAACGCCGTATCACCGATACCGGTGCTCTTTAAATAGGCCTCCGCTTTCTGCGCGATGTGGCGCGGATCGCGGGTATAGGGTTCCCGGGTCACCGGATCGGCGATGTTGCAGATCAGGACCATGGTCGTCTCTGAGAAAAAGGGATCTATCTGGGCGGTCAGCGGGTCCGGAATAACCAGCATGTCGCTGGCGTTGATCGGCTGCCATCCGCGGATACTGGATCCGTCGAAACCGAATCCGTCTTCGAAACACGATTCAGACAGTTCGCTGATGGGGACCGAAAAATGCTGCCACAATCCCGGAAAGTCCATAAAGCGCAGATCCAGCATCTTCGCGCCTTTTTCTTTTGCTAATTCTACTACGTCTTTGGGTGTCATACGGAGTCCTCCTTTTTAGGTTTGTGAATGATTGAAAAAAACTAAATGGCGTCTTTGCCGGTTTCACCGGTTCTAACGCGGAGTGCTTCTTCGATCGGGGAAACAAAAATCTTACCGTCGCCGATTTTACCGGTACTGGCAGCCTCGCGTATTTTTTCCACGACCTTTTCCGCCCGTTCGGCTTCAACGACAATCTCGATCTTGACCTTGGGAATGAAATCGACGATGTATTCGGCGCCGCGGTAGATTTCCTTGTGGCCTTTCTGCCGGCCGTAGCCCTTCACCTCGCTGATGGTCATGCCCTGGATGCCGATTTCATTCAATGCTTCCTTCACGTCATCCAATTTGAAAGGTTTGATAATAGCCTCTATTTTCTTCATCTCCTGACCTCCTGTTCGATGTGATCGACTTAAATAATTTCAAATCCTCTTTCTCCGTGCAGAGCGCTGTCGAGTCCTTCGATTTCGCTTTCCGTTGCCACTCTCAACCCGCCGGTTATCAACCGGGTAATGTAAATGAGTATAATTGTTCCGACAGCCGTAAAGACCGCCGTGGCAACGATTGAGATAATCTGTATCCACAATTGTTTTGGATTTCCATAGAACAGGCCGCGCCCGGCTTCGTTGACGGCGGGATTGGCAAAGAGTCCGGTGGCCAGCGCGCCCCAGATACCGCACACGCCGTGGACGCCGAAGGCATCGAGCGAGTCGTCGTAGCCGAGCTTGCGTTTCAAAACGGTGACACCGACGTATCCCAGCAGACCCGCCCCGGCGCCGATCACCAGTGAGGCCGGCATGTTGACGAAGCCAGCCGCCGGTGTAATGGCCACCAGTCCGGCGACGATGCCGGAGGCCATGCCCAGCACGGTCGGCTTTTTACTGACCGTCCACTCGGCAAACATCCACGCGAGGGCCCCTATGGCCGCCGAGGTGTTGGTCACCATGAAGGCCGAGGCGGCGATACCGTCCGCCGCCAGTTGACTGCCGGCATTGAAACCGAACCAGCCGAACCACAGCAGCGCAGCCCCCAGTGCGGTGAGGGTGATGCTGGAAGGGAACATGGACTCTTTTCCGTACCCGATACGTTTGCCGAGCACCAGCGCCAGAACCAACCCGGCGACTCCCGCGTTGATGTGGACCACCGTTCCGCCGGCAAAGTCAAGAGCGCCCATGCTGCCCATCCAACCGCCGCCCCAGACCCAGTGGGCAATGGGGCAGTAAATCAGCGTAATCCAAAGCACGGCAAAGACGATCCAGGAAGAAAATTTCATCCGGTCGACGATCGAGCCGAGAACCAATGCCACCGTGATACAGGCGAAGGTCATCTGAAAAAGTGCAAACACATAAGTCGGTATCGATCCCTGCAGGCTGTCGACGCCGATACCATTCATGAACAGGTGCGTCAATCCCCCGACAATGCCGCCATGGTCCGGGCCGAAAGCGATGCTATACCCCCAAAGGACCCAAATCACGCTGCCCAGGCAGTAGGCGACAATGGTCATGGCGATGGTGTTGAGAAGGTTCTTGTAACGGGACATTCCGCCGTAAAAAAGCGCCAGGCCGGCCGGCGTCATCATCATCACCAGGGCGGTCGATACGATCATCCAGGCCGTGTCACCCGTGTCGAGCGCGTCAGCGGCACGGGCAAGGGAAAAGGGAGTAAACAACAGTGGGGCAGCAATCATCCAGGGCTTCACTCTCATGATGTTCAATTTCCTCCTTTTTGACTTGGGGTCAACGGCGGGGAAGGTGCTTTGTGACGGTTGTTTGCGCGTTGACGATTCACCATTGTTATAAAGCAAAAGCGGCGCTGCAGAACCGGTTCATCCCGTGACCGTTTTCAGTATCAGTCGTTCTGAAACAGTAGATTTGATCGCTTCCACCTGCTCCGGCAGGTCCACTTTTTGGCCGTCGAAATCGCGGACATAAAAGACGTCGACCACCTGGTCGACTTTCGTGGCGATTTTTGCCACCCAGATGTCCAGGCGACAGGCGAAGAGGGCATCGGTGATGTTGAACAACAGGCCGGGATAATCATAGGTAAACACTTCGATGATCGTGAAAAAGCTGGAGCTGTGGTTGTCGATTTCAATCCGGTTGGGTCGATTGATGAGCGGGGATTTCTTGCGCCGGTAACCGGCAATTTTTTGGTTCAGTGCCCCCGCCAGGTCAAGCTTTCCGGCCAGCGCATCTTCAAGATTGTCTTCCGCCCGAAGCCAGCGCTCTTCTTCGAACAATTGGTCCGGCGGCGGCTTGACTTCGAAAATGTCGACGGCGACCTTGTTGCGCCAGGTAAAAACCTGGGCGTCGATGATGTCGATATTGTTCAGAGTGAATACGCCGGCAATCTTGGAAAAAAGGCCCGGCCGGTCTTTGGCGCAAATTTTTACCGTGCGGGTTTCCGAATCCGCCGTGCGGGTGACGTTCCACATAAATTCGCGATCACCGAGCTGCTGGTAGCAGCTAATATCCTGCAGGATCTGGTCCGGGGTCGCAAACAGCAGGTAGCGCGGTGAGAGAAAGCCGAAGAGCCCTTCCAGGTTCCGGCTTTCGTCTTCTGTTTTAACGGCCGCCAGCACCCGTTCTTTTTTGATCTCGATCTCCCGAACGACCTCACGCGATGCCAACTCCCCTTTCTCCAGAATGTTGAGCACCTTTAAAAAAAGATCTCGCAGCAGGATGGCGGTCCATTCATTCCAGGCATTGGGTCCGGTGGACATGCAATCGGCGACCGTCAACAGGTAGAGCATTTTCAGGCGCTCGACGTTTTCGATTTCACGGGCACAGGTGATGGCGGTTTCCTCATCGTGAATATCTCTGCGGGTCGCGGTCTTGATCAAATACAGATGCTTTTGAACCAGAAAGACAACCGTTTCGATGTCTTCCGAGGAAAAACCCTTGGCCGTTAAAACCCGGCGGACCATTTCGGCACCGCTGATCGAGTGATCGTCGCTGTCGATCCCCTTGCCGATGTCATGCAGAAGGGCCGCCCAGAGCAGCAGTTTGCGGCGTTTCAAATTCCTGTAAAGATCGCTGCAGAAGGGATTGGCGTTGGGATCATCGCTGTTGCCGAAGTTTTTTAGGGTCTGAACGGTCCGCAACAGGTGTTTGTCGACCGGGTAGACGTGGTATTCATCATACTGAATTCGGTTGACCACGCTTTTAAACTCGGGAATCAGCTTCACCAGAAAACCGGTGCTGAGCATTTGGTTGAGAACGTTGAACACCCTAGACGGCGACATCAGGATGCGTTCGAAAGCCGAAACCGTTTCAGGTGCATTGATAAAGCCGTCGTCGGCCAGATAGGCGAACTCTTTGACGATGCGAGAGGCTTCCGCGCTCAGCGGCAGTTTCAGGCGCAGGCTTTCCTCGAAGATGTTGATCAGCAGGGTGGGGGAGCGCAGCACGTCCTCGGGGGAAGTGAACCTGAGAGAATCCCGATCCACCGCCAGGCCTTTAACCTCGGTCTGCTTGACCGGTTGTTTTCTGGATCGACCCTTGGCCGTGTAGCCGAGGTCGTGGAGAAACATCAGGTGTTGCTGCTTTATGAATTCCATCTGTCCATGCAGAACCCCGAGAAAAACTTCAACAGATTGCTGCCCGTTGGTTTTCGTAAAATCCAAAGATCTGGACAGCGTGATCTGATTTTCAAAGTGCAGCTGGTCGCACTTGCGACCGCACAGCAGATGCAGGCGGTTGCGTACGTTCCAGATAAATGTGAGGGCCCGGAACAGGTTCTGATATTCGGCATGGGACAGTTGGCCGAGGTATTCCAAGTCGCGGGGTTGTTTGAGTTGATGCTTGATGCGCGCCAACCACAGCATCGTGTGGTAGTCCCTCAACCCGCCCTGGCCTTCCTTGAGATTCGGCTCCAGGCGGTAGGTGGAGTCCCCGAAGGTGACATGCCGCCGCCGGTTGGTTTCGATCAGCCAATCGATGACTTTGCGCGACCGCCGGGCCAGGATTTTACGGTGAACCTGTTCCATGAGCTCCGAGTAGAGCAATGAAACGCCGCAAATGAACCGGGCATCCAAGACGGGGGTCAAGACTTCGTAATCCTCGCGTGCCAGCGCCACACACTCTTTGAGGGAGCGGGTGGCATAACCGACATCCAAGCCGATGTCCCAGAGAGGATAAACGATTTCCTGAATCAGACTTTCGGCGTCTTTCGGAACATACTTCTTGAACAGGAACAACAGGTCAACATCCGAATGAACGCACTGTTCACCGCGGCCGTATCCTCCCAACGCTATAAAAACATAGGGATTCTTGGCAATTCCCAACTGAGGTCCGATCAGGCTGGCTTCGAACCTTTCCCTGAAGAATTCGTCCAATATCCGGGTGTGCTGCTCCATGAAAGCCGGCGCGTCCAGCACGGGCAGACGCGCCAGCAACGCGTCCCTACTCTGGCGCAGCATGCTCGCCGCGCTCTCCTGGCTGTTGATTGCTTTGGAAATCTGCACCTCGGTTCCTCGCGGATTGAAATTCGGATTCCTTGTTTGTGCAACGGGCATGCCACGCGCCGGTCGTACTAAAAAATATTCCGACATTCTCCACGTGAGTGTCTATCCGCGAATTATTGGCACCCCCAGGTCGGTTTCCGATCCGTTGATGCGCCGTTTTTCACAAGGTCAAGAATATCAGGATATTGCGTGGAAGTGCTTTCGGAGAAAATGCTCAAAGGATTCCGCAGACCCGCCGCTCCGTCGGTCTCGCCGTTGTCGTGATTGATATCGATATGACGAAAAAGGGCGCCATTTGAGAAACAAATTTAATGGCGGATCGATCGCAGGCAGTCACTGCTTTTTACAAATTTGTTCAATACATAACAAAAATACTACAAAAATGTACCATTTTATTTCTTGGTACCTTTTTTAAAACCCAGTTATGGGGGTCGGTCTCAACAATACAGGAATGGCGGCAGGACAAAATGAATATTCGACAAAATTGTAAAGCACGTTGGAGGGGTTTCCTATGATATGACCGGATTTAAGGGCCCCGGCAAAAAATAATTCCAACTCTTGCTTGTCTTACGGCCCGTCTACTGCGTTACATCCACTCACACGTATCCCGATATGCGCAGGTGGATGTGCCTTGTAGACAAACATAATCCGGCGCAATCGTGTGGAACTATTTCTTACCGTGACCCTTAGCCGGGCCGCGGCGCCTGTTCAATGAAAAAGTTCCACAATTCTTCGACTTTTTGGCGCAGCCGACTGAACCTGTCCACCGGAACCCGGGCGGGCTTCTCCTGCAGGCTGAGCTTGTGGGCGACGGCTCGATATATGAGGTAGGCGTGTTTGAGAAGGTGTGCGTCGTACTCTTTGATGACGTCGCTGTCGATCAGTGTGTGAATCAGGCGCACGTTGTCGGTCCACTCCAGAAGTTCCGGGTGGTCGCTGGCATAAAGCAGCACCAGGTACTGAACCAGGAACTCGATATCCACCATGCCGCCGGTGTCCTGTTTGATGTCGAAAACGCCGCTTTGCGGCTTGAGCAGTTCGCGACGCATGCGCCGTCTCATATCCAGCACCTCGACGCGCAACTTGCCCGGATCGCGGGGGCAGGTCAGCACCTCCCCGCGGATCCTTTCGAAATGATGGCACAGCCGATGATCCCCGCCCACGGCGCGAGCCCTGATCAGCGCCTGATGTTCCCAGGTCCAAGCCTCCTTCATCTGGTATTCCCCGAACCCCTCGATGTGGCTGACCAGAACGCCGGAACTGCCGCTGGGGCGCAGGCGCATGTCCGTTTCGTACAGAATACCGGCCCGGGTGTGAGAGGTCAGGATGTGGATGACACGCTGCCCGAGGCGCGCATAAAACTGGCGGTTGTCGATCGGATGCGGGCCGCCGATGGTCAGGCCTTCGGTCCCCGAGTGAAGAAACACGAGATCCAGATCACTGCCGTAACCGAGTTCCAGACCGCCCAGCTTACCGTAGGCGACAACCGCGAACCCCCGGCCGTTGGATTCATCGTTCACCGCACCGGGAGGGCGGCCGTGTTTTACCACCAGGTGTTGCCAGGTCAGCTCCAGCACTTTTTCGATGACGATCGTGGCGATGTCCGAAAGGTGGTCACTGACACGCATCAAAGGCAGCACTTCGGTCACATCGGCGGCCGCGACCCGCAGTACGTTGACCTGTTTGAAGATCCGCAGCGCCTCCATTTGGTATTCGAGGTCCTCGGGAGTCTGTTCGAACCGGAGCCGCAATTCTTGCTCGAGCTCTTTCTTTTCGGGAGGGGAATAGAGGTTGCGTGGATCCAACAACTCGTCCAGAAGTACCGGATGGTGGGCCAGAAAAGCGGCGATCAGAGAGCTGGCGCTCGACAGCTTGACCAGATGATCGAGTATACTGGGGTTTTCGAGCAGCAGTGCCAGATAGGACGCCCGACCCTCAATGGCCTTTATCAAGCTGCTGATGCGCTCGAGGGTGGTCAGAGGAGCGCTGCTGGTGGCGGCCGCTTTGAGAAGCAACGGCATCAGTTTGTCCAGACGCTGGCGGCCTTCTTTTCCGAGCGGCTGCTGGGCCAATTCGGCTTGCAGGTGCTCAAGGATATGCCAGGCTGAAGTCGGCGGTTCATATCCGAGATCGGCCAACAGGCTTTCGCGCCGGTTTTCTTCCAGCAGCCCGAGCCAGAGAGCACTCAACTCATGATCTTCATCTGTTTCTCGAGCGCTTTTAAATTCCAGCAACAGAGAAAAGTGCTTGTGCACAATTTCACGCTGAGCTTCAAGCTGCCGGTTCCATTCGCGTGGGTCTTTGAATCCCATGGACAAAGCCAGACGCTGCTTTTCGCTCGACTCCTGCGGAAGCCGGTGGGTTTGTTTGTCTGAAAATTCCTGCAGTCGGTGCTCCAGGTTTCGCAGAAATATATAAGCGTTTTGAAGTTCTGTACTCACGGTCCGGGGCACGGTGTTTCCTTCACCGAGGATCGACAGAATTTTTAAAATGCCGCGCTCTTGCAAGGACGGATTGATACCGCCGCGGATGAGCTGAAAAACCTGACCGAAAAACTCGATTTCGCGGATGCCGCCGCGGCCCAGTTTGATGTTATCCGTCATCTCTTGGCGACTGACTTCCAGACTGATTCGTTGTTTCATATCCCTTAGGGATTCAAATGCACCGAAGTCGAGGTAGCGACGGAAAACAAAAGGATTCAAGCGCTGCAAAAGCATTTCACCGGCGCGCTTGTCACCGGCCACTATACGCGCCTTGATCCAGGCATATCGTTCCCACTCACGGCCCTGTTGCTGATAGTAATGTTCCATGGCGTCGAAACTCATCGCCAGAGGGCCGTTGTCGCCAAAAGGCCGCAGGCGCACATCGACTCGAAACACGAAGCCGTCTGCCGTAACCTTTCCGATGGCTTGCAATAAACGGCGGCAGAGACGCATAAAAAATTCTTCATTGCTTACGGACATCGAGGCGCCGACAGTTTCCCCGTTTTGGGGGTAGGCAAAAATCAGATCGATGTCGGAGGAAAAGTTCAACTCCTCTCCCCCCAGTTTTCCCATACCGACGACGACCAGTTCCTGAGGTAAACCTTCGGTGCCGGTCGGTACACCGTGCGTACTGCACTGCCAGCGGTAGAGTAGAGCCTGGGTCTGATCGACAACTGCCTCGGCTAGAGCCGTCAGGTCGGCCATGGTGACGAAAAGATCGGACAATCCGCAAAGATCACGCCAGGCGATGCGTACCATCTCCCGTCGCCTGAAATGGCGCAGTTGCTTTTCAAGTGCGGCTTCCTCTGCGATACCGGCGAGAAGCGCCTTCAGCGTTTTGCTGTATTCATCGGCAAGGTAGCGCCGTTCCAAGTCGCCGCTTTGAACCAAATCCACCAACAGGTCGGGATGCCGTATGGAGGTTTCGGAAACGAAATCACTGAAGGCGAATATGCGCTGAGCCGTGTGCCGGAATTCAGCCCCCCCCGGGATGGGGATGCCGGAGGCGTCACCGGCCTTGACGAAAGCTTGCCATTTGTTTTCGGCTTTCTCGGCCAGAGTTCCGGAGATTGTCATGGCGGACACGAACTATTCCATGTTTTTCCGGGCTTGCTTGAGGAGGGTGATGGCGCCCGGAACTTGTGCGACGCGTGTGATGTGAAAAGCCGAGTAACCGAATTTGTCCAGTTTCAGGTCGATACCCGAGGTCTGTTCGAAGGCTTCCGGTGTACCCCGCACAGTGAGCCGGAGGGTTTTTTTCGTAGGCAGGATCTTGATTGTCCAAAAAATTTCAGGTGTTTCATCAAATTTGGCCGAACGGGGTTCGAAGTTAAGTTCACCGGGCATAATCCCACGAATCTCAGTCAGAAGTGTTTCTCCCAAACCACGCATATCAGCCGGAAGTTCGCTCAAAAACAGCTTGTCCCCGGTGGCCAGCTGCCTGGAAAGCTCGGTATCGGCTGTCATTTCCTCGGGCTCTTCTTCGGTAGACGCTTTTCCACCAGAGGGCTCTGAAGACGCAGAGGTCGGTGGTTTGACAGGGGTGGACGGCGCTTCTATCGGTTTAGAAACCGGATTTTTATCCTTGCTGCTCAATACCAGTATTTGTGCAGTACTGCCGATGTTCAGCAGGCATGTGGCGTTGGGGTTGAAGGTAAGGGTCTGGGTCTTTTCGTCGTAATCCACTTCGGAATCCAGCAGCAGCACGCTGAAGGGCCCGGATCGGTTTTCACACTTGCCAAGCGTGGCCACCTCATCCGGCTCGAGCTTGGCCATCCAGACGCCAATGTCAAGGTGTTTCGCGCCATCGATCGTAATTGTCAGTTTCAGTCCCATTTTCATTTTCCCCTAATGACATCCGGTTAGACCAGAGGAGTCGATTCTCCGTCTGTTGTTATAATCAGCGGGTATATACATTGTACATAATTTATCGTAACACTGCCATAAAATCAACCAAACGTCACAAATGCTGCGCTCAAGCCGGGGCACTTGAGATACGGCATTCACGGCTTGTCCGCAACCGCGTCTGATAATTCGTGAATGTGCGGAATCCGGAGCAGCGTTTGCATGCTCGAATCCGAGCATGACAAATTTGTCAGATCCGATGGGTGGCGGTTTGGTGTCTATCGGTGCCATTCCGCCCGGTGTGCTGTCTGGATCGTTTTTCAAAAAATGGCACATCTGTTGCTAAGCAACAGGAGCTTAGTGATTCGGTACGTAAATTCGATAGGGAAATAGAAACACAATGAAACGACTTCATTACTGTCAACACGTGCCATTTGAGGGCCTCGGTTCGATTGCAACCTGGGCCGATGCCGCCGGGTTTCAGATCAGCGGAACGCGGTTTTATCGAGACGACCCGTTGCCGGATGTCGACAATCTCGAATGGCTGGTCATCATGGGTGGCCCGATGAACATATACGAAGAGGGGGCCCATCCATGGCTGCGCGATGAGAAAAAAGTCATTCACCAGGCGATTGTGCGGGGCAAGACCGTTCTCGGCATTTGTCTCGGGGCCCAACTCGTCGCAGACGTTTTAGGGGCAGCCGTTAAAGCCAACAGGTATCGCGAGATCGGATGGTTTCCGATTTACAAAACCACGGCGGCGGAAAAGATCAGAGTGGCTGCGGCCTTGCCCGACGGACTGCCGGTACTCCACTGGCACGGCGACACATTCGATCTGCCGGATGGTGCGGTGAACCTGGCAAAAAGCGATGCCTGTGACCATCAGGGTTTTGTTTTCAACCAGCGTGTCGTCGGTCTGCAGTTTCATCTCGAAGCCACTCCGCAAAGTCTTGAACGGCTCATTCTTCACTGCCGCAGCGAAATCGACGGCAGTCCTTATGTTCAGGACCCGGCGGTCATGCTGGCGGATCCCACTCGATTTACCGCGGCCAACAAGGCCATGGACCGTCTGCTTGACGAACTCAATCGCCCCTGATGCGCCGTTTCTCATTTTAAAATTCGCATCATCCTTGCATCTTTAAGATTAAACTGATATTAACTCAAACTTTTCGGTAATGGTCTCATATCCTAATCTCATCGAGATATTTGACTGCCATGAAAGCACTACTGGCCTTAGAAGATGGCCGCTATTTTGAATGCCGTTCATTTACCGGTCAAGGGGAGGCCACCGGAGAGGTGGTGTTCAACACCAGCATGACCGGCTATCAGGAAATCCTTACCGATCCTTCTTACCGAGGGCAGATGGTCACAATGACCTATCCGCTGGTGGGCAACTACGGCGTCAACCTTGAAGATATCGAATCGAACCGCATTCAGGTGGCCGCTTTTCTCATCAAAGAATACCAGTCGCGTCCCAGCAATTTCAGGGCCACGGCCACCCTGGCCGATTACCTGAAATCCCAGGGGATTCTGGGGATCGAGCAACTCGACACCCGCGCCTTGACACGGCACATCCGCAATTCGGGGGCCATGCGGGCGATTGTGTCCACCGTGGATATGGATCCGGCATCGCTGGTCGAGCGGGCCAACCGCATACCGACCATGGCCGGCCAGGATCTAACCCCCAACGTGACCACCGATACGGCTTACTACTGGTCGAACGGTCGTCCCGAGTTCTTGAAGAAAGAGATCCTTCTGGACCGTTCAGTCTGGCGTCAGCGCGGTCGGAAACGCTCCGTCCTGGTCTTTGATTTCGGCATCAAGTACAACATCCTGCGGTGTCTGGAGAGCCAAGGATTTGAAGTCCTCGTGGTTCCTTCAGCTACCGGTGCCGGGACGGTGAACGCCATGTCGCCGGATGGTATTTTTCTGTCCAACGGTCCCGGGGATCCCGAACCGGTTTCCGATGCCATCGCGACCATCCGACAATTGCTTGGATTCCGTCCGATGTTCGGCATCTGTCTCGGCCACCAGCTTCTCGGCCTGGCCTTGGGCGCAAAGACCTTCAAGCTGAAGTTCGGCCACCGCGGTGCCAATCAGCCGGTGAAAAACCTCTTGACCGGCAGAATTGAAATTACATCACAAAACCATGGGTTTGCAGTCGACCTGGACTCCATCAGAGATCACGATGTCGAAATAACCCACATCAATTTAAACGACAACACCCTGGAGGGGTTTCGGCATTTGACCTACCCGGTCTTTGCAGTGCAATACCACCCCGAAGCCTCGCCGGGTCCCCACGATGCGCGCTACCTCTTTGACCGTTTCAAGGATTTGATGGACAAACAGTAAGCGAACCACATGCGGAATACGAAGCCATCGCACCATGCCCAAGCGCACGGACATTAAAAAAATCCTGATCATCGGTGCCGGCCCTATCATCATCAGTCAGGCCTGCGAGTTCGACTATTCCGGTACTCAGGCCTGCAAGGCCCTGAAAGAAGAGGGATTCGAGGTCGTCCTGGTGAACAGCAATCCGGCTACCATCATGACCGATCCCGAAACAGCCGATCGGACCTACATCGAACCGATTACACCCGAAACGGTGGCCATGATTATCGAGAAGGAGCGCCCGGACGCCCTCCTGCCGACTCTGGGCGGCCAGACCGGACTCAACACTGCCGTGGAAGTGGCGCGAATGGGCGCATTGGAGCGGTACGGCGTCGAAATGATCGGCGCAACTCTCACTTCCATTAAAAAAGCCGAAGACCGCGACATGTTCCGCACGGCTATGAGCCGCATCGGACTCAAGATCCCGCGCAGCGGTATCGTGATGCGCATGGACGAAGTCCAGCCGATCAGCAATGTGATCGGTTTTCCCATCATCGTGCGTCCGAGCTACACCCTTGGCGGTACCGGCGGCGGGGTGGCCTACAACCCCGAGGAACTCGAAACCCTGACGCGGTCCGGGCTGGACGCCAGCTTGATTCATCAGGTTATGCTCGAACAATCCGTACTCGGTTGGAAGGAATTCGAGTTGGAGGTGATGCGGGACAAGAACGACAACGTGGTCGTCGTCTGTTCGATTGAAAACATGGACCCCATGGGAATTCACACCGGCGACAGCATCACTGTTGCACCCGCCCAGACCCTCAGCGACAGGGAATACCAGGTCATGCGCAATGCCTCGATCGCCATCATGAGGGAAATCGGGGTCGACACCGGCGGCTCCAATGTGCAGTTTGCCATCAACCCCGTGAACGGGGAGATGATCGTGGTGGAGATGAATCCCCGGGTGTCGCGGAGTTCGGCATTGGCTTCCAAGGCGACCGGGTTCCCGATTGCAAAAATCGCGGCCAAGCTGGCGGTCGGCTACACGCTGGATGAAATTCCCAACGACATCACCGGTGAGACCTTCGCCTCTTTCGAACCCACCCTCGATTACTGCGTGGTCAAGATTCCGCGCTGGACCTTTGAAAAATTTCCCGAGACCACCGACGTGCTGACAACCGCAATGAAATCGGTGGGCGAAACCATGTCCATCGGTCGCACGTTCAAAGAAGCCTTACAAAAAGGGATTCGTTCTCTCGAAATCGGCCGCTATGGTTTCGGTGCCGACGGCAAAGATCCTTATGATATCGACGAACCGCCGAAGAAACTCCCCTCGAAGTCCGAAATCGAGAAAAATTTGGCCGTTCCCAACTCCCGGCGTCTGTTTTTCCTGCGCTACGCTCTGCTCTCCGGTATGTCGACCAAGGAGATTCACGACCTCACTCATATCGACCCCTGGTTTCTGTTTCAACTGCAGGACATTCTCACCCTTGAACGACAGATAAACGAGCACAGAAACGCCCTTTCGGAACCGCTTCTGCGGCAGGCAAAGGCCAACGGGTTTTCAGACATTCAACTGGCTCATCTGATCGGCGTCACCGAAGACGAGATCCGCAGCCGGCGCCTCGAACTAGGGGTTCAACCGGTCTATAAACTGGTTGACACCTGTGCCGCCGAGTTCAAGGCTGCCACGCCTTATTACTATTCCACTTATGAGACCGAGAACGAAGCCCGAGTGTCGACCAACCGTAAGGTGATGATTCTCGGCGGCGGGCCCAACCGCATCGGCCAGGGCATTGAATTTGACTACTGCTGTGTCCATGCCTCTTTTGCCCTGCGGGAAGAGGGGGTGGAGAGCATCATGGTCAACAGCAACCCCGAAACGGTGAGTACCGACTACGACACCTCCGACAAGCTCTACTTCGAGCCGCTCACAAAAGAAGACGTGCTCCAGATCGTCGCGACCGAGAAGCCCGACGGCGTGGTCGTACAGTTCGGCGGTCAGACGCCGCTCAACCTTGCAGTGGGGCTGCACAGGGCGGGGGTGCCGATCTTGGGGACTCAACCGGAAAGCATCGATCGGGCCGAAGACCGGGAGCTTTTTCAGGCCATGCTGAAAAAGCTTGCACTTGTCCAGCCGGAAAACGGGACGGCCCTCACGGTTGAAGAAGCACTGGAGATCGCGGAGGCCATCGGCTACCCGGTCATCGTGCGACCGTCCTACGTGCTGGGCGGGCGAGCCATGAAGATTGTCTACGACCGGGCCGGTTTGGAGAGTTTCAGCCGGTTGGCCATTCTGGCCTCACCTGAGTACCCGATCCTGATCGACAAATTCCTCGAAGATGCGATCGAGGTCGATGTCGACGCTATTTGCGACGGCGAGACGACTGTTATCGGTGGCATTATGGAGCACATCGAGGCCGCGGGTGTGCACTCCGGAGATTCGGCCTGCGTGTTGCCGCCCTACAGTCTCGACCCCACGATGTTGGCCGAAATAGCGCGCGCTACCAAGGCCATGGCCACCGAACTGAAGGTTGTCGGGTTGATGAATGTCCAGTATGCCATAAAGGGCAGCCAACTCTTCGTACTGGAGGTCAATCCCAGGGCGTCCCGAACCGTCCCTTTCGTGAGCAAGGCAACCGGGGTTCCGCTGGCCAAACTGGCAACCAAGGTGATGCTGGGTCGCAGTTTGACATCACTCGGTTTCGACCGGGAACGCACCCCGGTGCATGTGTCAGTGAAAGAAGCGGTGCTGCCTTTCGACCGCTTCCCGGATGTGGACACACTTCTGGGGCCGGAGATGAAGTCTACCGGAGAAGTAATGGGTATCGACCTGCAGTTCGGACCGGCTTATGCCAAGGCCCAACTCGGGGCCGGCCAAAGACTGCCGACCTCCGGGACCGTGTTCATCAGCGTCAAAGACAATGACAAGTCCGGCGTTCTACCGGTTGCGGCCCAGTTTAACGCTATCGGTTTCAAGATTATGGCCACCCAAGGCACCGCCCGCCTGCTGACCGCCAAAAACATACCGAACGAAATTGTCAAGAAAGTCTCCATGGGCCGACCCCACGTCGTCGACGCCATCAAGAACGGCAAGGTCCAACTGGTTATCAACACCGGCAGCGGAGAGACGCCTCGGCAGGACGGATACATGATCCGGCGGGCGGCCATCAAGTTCGGCATACCGTATGCCACCACCCTGGCAGGGGCCAGTGCCATTTGTCGGGGAATTGCAGCACTAAAGGAGTGCCGATACCAGGTGCAGGCCTTACAGGACTACCACAGGTGAGCGTTACGATTGCACGGTTGCGCCCAAGGCTGCGTTGTAGGCAAGAATACGTGTTAAGACACTACCCTGGGCCGACATAACAAGCGGAAAGAGGACATGAACCATAACCAACACGAGTTGGGAGTAGAGGACAAACCGCGGGAAGCCTGCGGAATATTTGGGATTCACAGCCATCCAGAAGCCGCACGGCTCACCTATTTCGGGCTTTACGCCCTCCAGCATCGCGGACAGGAGAGTGCCGGTATTGCTGTTTTGCACGGCAGCCGGGTCACGGCCCACAAAGGCATGGGGCTTGTTCCCGAGGTGTTCGAAAGCAGTCATCTCGAAAAGTTGAAAGGCCCCATCGCCATTGGCCACGTGCGCTATTCCACCACCGGCAGTTCAATTCTCGCCAACGCACAACCCTTCGTCGTGCATCACCGCAACAAATCTTACGCGCTCGCTCACAACGGAAATCTGGTCAACGCGTTCACCCTCAAAAAAGAACTCGAAGAGTCCGGGTCGATTTTCCAGACGACCATGGATACCGAGATTTTCCTGCACCTGTTTGTTAAAAATTTGAAGCTGGGGTTTGAAGAAGCCCTTATCGAGACTGTCAAAAAAATCAAAGGCGCCTATTCAATAGTGGTACTGACCTGCAAGGGCGAGCTGATCGGCATCAAAGACCCCAACGGTTTCCGTCCGCTATGCCTCGGCAAACTGAACGGCCACTACGTGTTGGCTTCCGAATCCTGTGCTCTGGACCTCATCGAGGCCGAGCTCATCCGCGAGCTTGATCCGGGCGAAATTGTCATCATCAACGAGGAAGGCGTCAGGAGCATCAATCCACACACCGCAACCCGGCACACACTGTGTATTTTCGAGTTCATCTACTTCGCTCGGCCCGACAGCAACATCAACGGTCATAACGTCTACCTGACCCGCAAGGCACATGGGCGCCGCCTGGCCATAGAAGCCCCTGTCGCGGCCGACCTGGTCATGCCTTTTCCGGATTCCGGTACCTATGCAGCTCTGGGGTATTCGGAGGCCTCAGGCATTCCGTTCGAGATGGGCATGATCCGCAATCATTACGTCGGCCGGACCTTTATCCAGCCGACGCAGAGCATGCGGGACTTCGGCGTCAGGGTCAAGTTGAACCCGGTAAAGAATCTTCTTAAGGGAAAAGACATTGTTATTATTGAAGATTCAATCATCAGGGGGACAACTGCGCGAACCCGCGTCAAGGCCCTGCGCGAGCTGGGCGTCAAAAAGGTGCACATGCGGGTGGCCGGTCCGCCCCACCGCTTTCCCTGCCACTACGGTATCGATTTCTCCACGAAGGGCGAGTTGATCGCTGCCAGTATGTCGATCGCTGAACTCAAGGATTTTCTCGGTCTCGATTCCCTCCACTATCTCAGCATCGACGGTCTTCTCGGGTCCACAGGAATAGCCAAGCCGGAAAAGCATTTCTGTAAAGCTTGTTTCGACGGGTGCTATCCAGTCGAATTCGACATTCAATTGTCCAAAGACTGTCTTGAAAGAAATCCTGCAGTTTGATAAAATTAACAATTGATTCTGCGCGATAAGGATGCCATGGCCATCTTTTAGATGTGGAGCGCGGCCGAATCGGGCCGTAAAGCCGGGCAAAATACGACAAACGAGGCGAGGACAAAATGATCGAATCGAAGTATCTTAAAGAAAATATTGAGAATATTCAAAAGCTTATGGCGATCCCCGCTTTGAAGAACTTCGAGACGAAAAGCCTCGGTAAACTGTTGCGCTTGAGCAAAATCCGTCAGTATGAACACGGCGAGGTGATTATCAGGGAGGGCGACTTGGACCCCTGGCTCTACTTCCTTCTTTCCGGCAAAATCAAGATCTCCAAGGCCGGTCATGAAATTGGAACCATCGATCGAAAAGGCGAAATCTTCGGTGAGATGCGCATCATCGATAGCCTGAGCCGGTCTGCGACGGTATCGGCCGTCGGTCAAACCGTGTGCATGGCGGTGGACACCTCCGCTAAAGAACGGATGAGCAGCGAGGGAACCCGTGATGAAAAACTGGATTTTTTGTTGTTGCTGTACAGAATATTTGCCGAATACATGTCGATCCGGCTGCGATTGACCAACGACGAGCTGATCAAGGCCAAGAAACAGGTCGAGCAGTTCAAGAAATCACAGAAATGAAAAAAACCGTCTCTTTTTCAAGAGATTCCGCCAACGTCTTTTTTCACATCACCACCCGCTGCAACCTAACCTGCCGCCACTGCTACATCAACCGCTACCAGCACGGCGATGAAACCCTGCCGCTGGCAACTGTCGAAACCTGGCTTGAACTGTTTGCCCGCAGGTCCGTCAAGGCCAACATCGTCTTTCTGGGCGGCGAACCGACAGTGCATCCTGAACTCGCCCATATGATCAAAAAGGCCCGGAAGCTTGGATACGATTCAATCACCGTGGATACCAATGGGTTCCTGTTCAACGACATTCTGTCCAAGGTCACGCCGCAGGAAGTCGACTACTTTAGTTTCAGCCTGGACGGCGCCACTGCCGCCACCAACGATATGATTCGTGGCGCGGGGTCTTATGTCGCCTGCACAAACGGTATCCGGCAGGCCGTGACCCGCGGGTTTTCGGTCAGCGTGATCTTTACGGTGAGTCAAACCAACATTCATGAAATCGGCTCGATGGGGCCGCTGCTCACCTCACTGGGCGTGAAGCGGTTTTTCATTCAAGTCATCGGCATTCGAGGCCGCTCGGCCGCCAACCGAACGGAAAACCTGCAGGTGGCCCGAAACGATTGGTTGGGTACCGTGCCCACGGCGGCCGAGGAGATCGCGCGGCAGGGCATAACGGTTACCTTTCCTAAAGTTTTCCTGAAAGCCGGTGACCGATTCGAATGCGCCGGACGCGTGGCGGATAATTATTTCGTCTTTCCGAACGGCCGCGTCTACCGTTGCCCGTTGTGCGAGGATTTTGCAATGCACAGCCTGATGGTCGACGTCAATCGCCTGGCAGAGCGGGAACCGATCAACGAAAATGACCTTTTCCAACTCGATATTCCGGAGGGTTGCGTGATGAACAAGCTCATTCAGCCCGACAACCTCAGCTACCGCCCCGATGGAACGCCGAAATACCGGATTGCCTGCTGCCTGCTGAAAGAAGAAATCGCCGGCTACACGTTGAAGCGCACGTGAAGGATATCACCGTCCTGGACCTCGTAGTCTTTTCCTTCGAGTCGGACGGTTCCCAACTTACGGGCAGCGGCGTAGCTGCCGGCCGTCATCAGGTCATCGTAAGCCAGCACTTCGGCCCGAATGAAGCCCTTTTTGAGGTCCGTATGAATGGCCTCGGCCGCATCGATTGCTGCGGTATGTTTCCGGATCGTCCATGCCTTGACCTCGTCTTCTCCGACCGTAAAAAAGGAAATCAGTCCCAACAATTCGTAGGATTTGGCGATGATCCTGTCTTTGGCGGACGTCGCAATGTCGAATTCCTTAAGGAACTCTGCAGCCTCTTCAGGTGACATTTGGGCCAGTTCGTGTTCGAGTTTGCCGCGGATGGTCAGACGTAATTCGTTTGACCCCCCACCGGTTATAACCGGCAGGCAATCGTCTTCATCGGCATTGTTGAAGAGGACGAGCAGCGGCTTGCTCGACAGGAAAGCAAAGCCCCGCAGCAGGGGTGCAGAGGCCAGTTCGGGCTGCTGCCTCAATGGGATGTTGTTTTCCAAGGTAGAGATACAGCCCTCAAGAAGGGCCCGTTCCTCCAAATCGCTTTTCCGGCCCCTTTTTTGGTCCAGGTTCAGCCGCTCGAGGCGTTTTTCGGCCACCATAAAATCGTTCAAAATCAGTTCCTGGTCGACGTGGTTGACGTCTTCAAGCGCTGTCGGCTCCGCCAGGCCGTAACTGCTGAAGTTGCGGACCACGTGAATCAAGGCGTCACAGTCTCTTACCGCGGTCCATGAAGACCCCGCTTTTGCCCCGTCCTTCTCTGTGCCCTTTCCGGGCAGCAGATACTCAACCTGTGCGTAACTCGTCTTTTGGGGGGTATACATCCCGGCCAACATATCGACCCGTGGATCCGGGACCCGTATGGCAGCAATGCGGTTGTCCCCTCGTCGTCCAGCCTCCTGAAAATTACCGGTTAAGGCTTCATAAATAGTGGTTTTTCCCGATCCCGGCCCCCCGATTATACCTGATTTCATGCGCCGTAAACTCCTTTACTCTACGATTTTTCCGAAGGTATCCTCGAGCGATATTTTTCCGGTGGTTTTAAATGGAATGGTGGATGGCGTCAACCCGCTGGTTTCCAAGTGTATCCGACCACTTAACTTGTATGTGAAATCGGGGTTTCCGGTATTAGCCGCTTCATTTTGTACCATCCGAAAAAAGGAAGAGGCAATATTGAACATCGAAGAATAAACCTTGACGGAAACTGTGTCGCTGCCCAGCGCCGGAATATTGACCGGTGTCTTGGAGACACCCGTAGCCACCGATTTGCCGTTGAGTTCCAATTCACACTGAATTCCTTTGAGCACCAAGGGGATATCGTTGCCGTTGATCACCCGCAGCTTCAGCTGCAGTACGGTTTCGAAAAGATCCACCTCTTCAACGAGCAACCCGGACAACAGGATGTCCGGTGCCTGGAGTGATTGCCCGAGCCCGGCACAACCGGTCCACGTCATCACCAGAAAAGCGGCCCATGCGAAGATCCCCATTGAACGGGTCTTTTTAATCCGTTTCATCTGTCCATTGCCCCATTCATTCAAGTTCTCGGAAAATTATCCGATAATTAGATTGCGGCCGATCGTCAGCAAGCCCAATGGCGCTTAGAGGATGACGCTTGTGGGGGGGCTGACGCGTTGGCGATTTTCGGAAACCGGTGCCTTCTAAATATGCTTATACCGTTAAACAACAAAATTGCCAACCCAAGCCTTTCCTGCCGCCTTGAAAATCAATTGGCGGCGATGGATTCCAAGCTTAAGGAAGAGATTGCCGGGCGAAAGAGCGCTGAGGATGCGCTGCAGGCCAGCGAGGATAAATACCAAAGCCTCTTCGAAACCTCAGCCGTGTCTTTCCTGGAAGTCGACTTGTCGGTGGTCAAACAGACGGCTGATGACCTTAAAAAGAAAGGCCTTGACGACCTCAGGTCTTATCTGCCGGCTCATCCGGAGCTTCTTCAAGAGTCGTTGAAACGGGTCACCGTCAAGAAGTTCAACATGGCCACTCTCCGGCTCTTCCAGGCCGAAACCGAAGCCCAGCTGTTCGGATCGGCTGAAAAGATCTTCGCATCTCAATCGCTGGATGTTTTCAGGGAAGCGCTGATTGCCATTTACGAGGCCAGACCCGACTTTGAAACTGAAACGGTCAGCCAAACCCTGGCGGGGGAAAACATCAATGTCCTGATGAGTTTCCAAATTCCAGAGGCTAAGGAAAAATTCGAAACTGTTCTCGTGAGTTTGACGGACATCAGTGAGCGCAAACGGCTCGAATCGCAGTTTTTCAATGCTCAGAAAATGGAGGCCATCGGAACTCTGGCCGGCGGCATTGCACATGATTTCAATAATCTGCTCATGGCGATCGAAGGCCTGGCATCATTGATCTTGCAGGACACCGGGGCCGATCATCCCCACTACGCCACCCTCACAAAAATCGAGAAACAGGTCAAGAACGGGGCCAAACTGACTGCCCAGCTGCTGGGTTATGCCCGCAGAGAGCGCTCGGTATCGGCGTTGATCGACCTTAATCAGGTTGTGCGTGAAACCGCCGAGGCCTTCGGCCGCACCCGCAAACAGATCGCCATCAGCCTCGATCTGGACGATGCCCTGCGACCCGTGGACGCCAACCCGGGTCAGATCGAACAGGTGCTGCTCAATTTATGTGTCAATGCAGCGGACGCCATGTCAAACGGCGGCCGCCTCTCCTTTAAGTCTATCAATGCCACCCGTGAGGTGATGCAAGACCACGCATATATACCGAAACACGGTGAATACGTGCAGCTCGATGTCCAGGATACCGGTATCGGGATGGACGAAGCCACCCGCGAACGTATTTTCGAACCGTTTTTTACGACCAAGGAAATGGGTCGGGGGACCGGTCTGGGTCTGGCCTCGGTCTTCGGCATCGTCAAGAGCCTGGGAGGATTCATCGAGGTTGACTCCGAAATTGAGCGCGGCACCACCTTTCGAATCTATCTGCCGGCGTCGAGTCGGATCCTGACGGCCGATCCGCAACCCATTGGCGAGCAACCCATTATGACGTCCAGCCGGACCGTTTTGCTGGTCGACGACGAAGAGGTGGTTCTGGATGTCGGTGTCCAGATGCTGCAACATTTCGGCTACGCGGTTTTGCCGGCCGCAAACGGCCAAGAGGCCTTGCAGATTTATACTGAGAACAAAGAAAAGATCGATCTTGTCATTCTTGACATGGTGATGCCGGATATGGGAGGGCGGGACGTATACGACCGGCTCAAGCAATGCAACTCGGAAGTTAAGGTCCTTTTGTCAAGTGGTTACAGCCTTTCCGGCGAAGCCTCGGAGATCATGAAAAGCGGCTGTAACGGGTTTATTCAAAAACCGTTCAATATTAAAGAACTAACGGCTCAAATCGATCAAATCCTCCAGCAGCGGTAACCGGCATGACCGGCCGTAATCGTTGCCATATCCAGCCTGCTGTCCCCTCTCAATCGATATTCTTCAGACTTCAGACAGTCCAATAACGGATTACCGTAGGACACCAGTTGGCTTCCGATCCAGGCATCGGCCGTGGTGTTGGCGGCCGCATCGGGCTCTATTTTTTTTGTTTTCTTTGCTTGACTTTTGGATCAGGATTCTGTCCACTTACCCTATCAGGGTTCACTCAAAAATAACGTCACATTTTGGACGCCGATGCATCCCGTCAGGCTGGGTTGCGAAAACTTGGAATATCCAGATATTCCTGCGTATTCGTGTCTTGCCGGCCTGGCGCCGCTACGCCCAAAATTGCGAACTTATTTTTTCGTGAACCCTCAGCGGAGGGAGATTGATAAAATGAACGTTCGATTGGTCCGATTTCATTTTTCGGCTGCGGTTGTGGCAGTAATGGTTATATTATCGTCCGGCAGCGTGAAACAGGCCGATGCCCAGGGATTGACGGTGGAACAGACCGTCATTTGCAAGAACGTCGTAAATCGTGTTCCGGTCGATGCCGGGAACAGTTTTGCGACGTCCGTCGGCAAAATTTTTTGCTTTACCAAAATCGTCGGGGCCCGTCATCCGACTGAAATCACCCATGTCTGGTATTTCGACGGTACCGAAAGAGACCGCGTCACCTTGTCGGTGGGCGCTAGTCCGTGGCGCACTTACAGCTCGAAGCGTTTGCGACCAAACGACGTCGGACCCTGGCATGTTGACGTTCTTGATGCCGGTGGCAACATGCTGGATCGCGTGGCATTCAATGTGGTGCCTTAAAGGATCTTTATTTGTACTTGGCCAGAAAACATATCAAGGGTAGACTCCACTACTTTATAAGGGAATCATATCTTCACAACGGTTACCTTCACAGCCGAAACTTGTTTGACTTGGGAACCGACCCCACGCGTTTTATCAGATATCCAGGCGGAAATGCCTACTATATCGACGAGATCGTAGAGGAGAGCCTGGCGGCCTTCGGCTCGACCCCCACCGGAGATCAGTTGGACGACATCTTCTGGGCGTTTCTCGATCCTGATATCCGAATCAAGCTGGAACCTTTTCGTCGCAGAGAATTTCGCTCCAGACAAGCGAAGCGTCCGCCGGTCGATGCTTACGACGACAACCGTCATATCTTCGACAGGCGTCGGCTTATTTTTCTAAAAACCGGTCAAAAAAACCTGAGCCGCATCGATGCCGTCCCTGCCAAAATGTTCAAGATACTGAGCAACAAGTCGCGTGATGAACTCGAGCAGCAGTTTATCGATATGGAGCGGAGCCTGCGAGCCAGAGAGGTCAAAACCTACGTTTACGCCGTCTTCAACTTACAGGATTTTTTTACCGAATCTTACGCGAAATCCGTCCCGGACTTTCTGGATCAATCTCAGGTTGATGCCCACTTTATCAGCGAAATCTGCAAACTCAACGAAGACGCGGAATTCTGGGCTGGTGTCGATCCGTTCGGCGGATTGAACGAATATCTGATCCGCTACGCAATTATGTTTTTCGATTTCGACTACGAACCCCGGAACTTTATGGATGAATATATCCGCAGTTTTATGAACAACCGACGCAACTATCGACCGCCGGTTCCACACCCGGCGATATCGATGGAAACGGCTTGCCGCATATTCGGCAAGAGTGAAGAAACTCTGATGAAAATGAGTCGAAGAGAGCTGGCTCGGCTCTACCGGCGCCGAGCCCGGGACCTACATCCGGATCAGGGCGGTCAGGCACCACAGTTCATCAAATTGACCGAAGCCTATAAAAGTTTGCAGCGAAGAAAAAACGAATAGGTATACGGATTTCGCGGTCGATAGCGCCGTTCGGAACCGGAATGTCGGAAAAATGTCTTTACAAATGGCGAGTGGACAAACCGAAGCGGTAGCGTTGCCCAACCGTTCTCCCAACACCTGGATTGACACATGATTATCGGACTGGATGTCGGCGGCACGCACACCGACGTCGTGCTTCTGGGGGATTCGGGTCTGGTGAGGGAAATCAAGGTTCCCACCGATCCGGAGAACCTTTTCAAGACCGTTCTCGCGGGCCTTGAAACCATCATAGCCGGCATTGATCCGCATCAAATCCGTCGCATCGTTCTCAGCACGACGCTCACGACAAACGCCATTGCCCAGAAGAAGCTTCACCCCGTCGGCATGATCGTTTCAAGTGGCCCCGGAGTCGATCCAGAATTTTATCGCACCAATTTGCATTATTTTGCGGTAGGCGGTTCCATCGATCATCGTGGTCGTGAAGTCGCCCCTATTTCGGAAAACGAAATCCAGAAAGTGGCCGGTGGCTTCAAAGCCGAAGGGATTCGGAACGTCGGGATCGTCGGTAAATTTTCTGTACGCAATCCCCAGCATGAAATCCGGATTTACAGAATCCTGAAAGACCATTTCGAGCGATTGTTCATGGGGCATCAGGTCTCAGGAAATCTGAACTTCTCGCGCCGGGTGGCGACGACCTATCTAAACGCCGCCGTCTATCCGATCCACAGGTCTTTTTTCGATGCCGTCAAAAAATCTCTGTTTCAAAAGGGTCTTAACGTTCCATTATACATATTGAAGGCTGACGGCGGCACGATGAACCTGGAAGCTTCGATGGAATTTCCCGGCCAAACCATCCTTTCCGGTCCGGCCGCCAGTGTCATGGGGGCAGTGGGCTTCGCTCCGATCGACACGGATGCAATGGTGATGGATATCGGTGGGACCACCACGGACATGGCGATTATTCGCAACCGAATTCCGCTCTTGCACCCGATCGGTGTGCGGTTGGGCGGTTTTCGGACCCTGATTCGTTCTCTGGAAACGCGTTCGATCGGGATAGGGGGCGACAGTTCGGTGAAAGTCAGCGACGACGAGTTGATAATCGGGCCCGAAAGAGAAGGGCCGGCCATGGCCTTCGGCGGCTCGAATCCTACCCCCACCGATGCCCTGTTCGTTCTGGGAGAGATGACTGGGGGCGATCGAGAAGCGGCCTTTCGCGGGATGACCGCTGTGGCCCAAGATCTTGGTCTTTCGGTCGAAGATGCCGCCCGGCGCGTTTTCGACCATGCCTGTCATAGAATTCTGTCGGAAGCACGGGAGTTGATCGATCGCATCAACAATCGGCCGGTGTATACGGTCCAAGACCTTCAGCAGGGGGACAAGGTCAATCCAAAGGTTTTCTTGATTCTCGGCGGGCCTGCGCCCTATTTTGCCCGACGTATCGAAGCGCTTTCCGGCAGCCGTGTGCAGTTGGTACCCCGCTGGCAGGTGGCCAACGCCGTCGGCGCGGCCCTGGCGCGTACAACCTGTGAAGTAATGGTTTTTGCCGATACCCAACTCGGCATCATCAGGGCACCGGAAGAAAATTACAGCGAGATGGTCGATCAGGATTTCTCCGGCCATGACGCCATCGACCAGGCTTACCGACTGCTCAAAATGAAAGCTTTGCAGATGGGGGCGCTCGATGAAGACCTGGAAATGGAAGTCCTGGAAGACTTGCAGTTCAACATGGTGCGCGGGTTCTTGACCACCGGGAAAAATTTGAGGGTTAAAGTACAGGTCAAGCCGGGGTTGATACGCGATTACGAACGATGGACCGCTAAATTTTCATGAACCGTAGTAGAGTTAGGCTTAAGGCCTATAAAAGGGCCGTGAGAGCCTAAAAGGGACTAATGTTAAAAGCCAAGCATAAGATCGGTCTGGTATTTTTTCCGGCTTTCGACTGGGCCATCAGCCCGACCCATCCCGAACGGGAAGAACGGTTGCTCTACACACAGGACCAGGTGCTGGAAGAGGGGCTGTTCGATATCGACGGCATCCTGGAGTTCAAGCCGGACTTGGCGACCGTAAAAGACATTCAGCGGGTGCACTTTTGTGTGCCGGATGTGTGGCGCGTCACCACCGAATCCCACTTTATCAGTGCCGGCGGCGCCAAGACCATCGGCATAGCGGTACTGGAAAAAACGGTCGACAAGGGCTTCGCCCTGGTCCGCCCGCCCGGACACCATGCCATGCGGGTGGTTCACGGCGCCAGGGGATTCTGCAACATCAACATCGAAGCCGTCATGATCGAATATCTGCGTCGGGCCTACCGGGTCGACCGGGTTGCCATCGTGGACACCGACTGCCATCATGGTGACGGCACCCAGGACATATACTGGCACGATCCCGACACACTCTTTATTTCCATCCACCAGGACGGCCGCACGCTCTATCCCGGCTCGGGATTCCCCAACGAGCAGGGCGGCCCGAACGCACTCGGCACGACCGTCAACATTCCCTTGCCGCCGCATACATCGGCAGAAGGGATTCTATACACATTGAAAAACGCAGTCCTGCCGATCCTGGCCGACTTCAAACCCCAGATCATTGTCAACTCAGCCGGCCAGGACAACCACTATTCGGACCCCATCACCAACATGAACTTTTGCGCCCAGGGATACGCCGCTCTGACAAGCCTTCTGCAGCCCGACATCGCGGTGCTCGAAGGCGGGTATGCCATCGAAGGAGCGCTGCCGTATGTCAATGTCGGCATCATCCTGGCCATGGCCGGCATCGATTACAGCAAAGTGAGGGAACCGGATTACGATCCACAGCGGCTCCGCCAGCGATCCGAAGTGACGCGTCACATCGAAGCGGTCTGCGAAGCGGTGCGGGGGCTCTGGGACCAGCGAGAAACCAAACGCTTGCAGGCCCTGAATGAGAAAACGCTTGACCATCGCAACCGAAACATCTTTTATGACACCGACATGATTCACGAGTCCCAGAAAGAAACCGTGCGCGTCTGCAGCGATTGTGCCGGGGCGCTGCGCATCGATTCATCTTCCAGCCGCGGGATTCGTATTTTGGCGGTTCACATCCCCCGCAAGGCCTGTGCCGCTTGCCGCGAAACGGCTTCCCAATGGTACGCGTCGGCCGAGAGGAGAGAATTCGACCACATTTTTTTGCAGGATCGGATCCGGGATGTTTACGAAGAACGTAAATAAGGAGAGTGTAAGATGAAAAAGGTCATCGTGATTTTTATTGCCGTCTTTTGTTTTACCGCACCGGCCCTTGCAGCCGAGCAAGGGGAAGCTCTTTTCAAATCTCAGGGGTGTACGGCCTGCCACCGACCTGAAGGCTCCTCCAAGGTGAACCCGTCGCTGACGGAGATTGCACAAATGTATCAGGGTAAGGAGGACCAGTTGACGCGTTACCTGAACGGGGAGGCCGAGGCGATCGTCAAACCCGATAAGGCGGGAATGATGAAGCGACACATAGAAAAAACCAAGCAACTCTCCGATGCAGACCGCAAGTCGATAGCGGATTTTATCATGACGTATGCGAAATAGCGCTGCGCGTGCAGCGTATCGAGAAGAGCACGGTATCCGTGCGGGTGGATGACAGAAATTCTCGGTGAAAATAAGTATCCACCTTTTATCGCACCAATGGGAGCGATTGGTCGAGATTCAGCAGATTCAGATTGATTTGATGTCGGAGATTTCACGCATCCGGGAAAAAAGCATAAAGAAACAATGAGTTAAGGAGAGAATCATTATGCCGGTGAAAAAGACGCTGACGCGTAACCGAACGAATCTGAGACGGGTTTTTGGGATCGTATTGCTGGCTGCCCTCTTGTGGGGATGTGCCGAGGTTCCCATCACCGGCCGCCAGAGCCTGCATTTGGTCCCGGAAAGCGAGCTACTGACACTCAGCCTGCAACAGTACAACGAGGTGCTCCAAAAGAGTAAGCTCTCCACCGACAACCAGAAGGTCGCCATGGTCAGGCGGGTGGGAAATCGGGTTGCGAAGGCCGCCGAGTCCTTTCTGGCGGAATCCGGTCACCAGGACTTGATAAAGGACTTTCAATGGCAGTTCAACCTGATCGAGGACGACAAGACCGCCAACGCCTGGGTGATGCCTGGCGGCAAGGCGGCGGTCTATACCGGTATCCTGCCCTTTACCCAGGACGAAACGGGGCTGGCCGTCGTACTGGGGCATGAAGTGGGGCATGCCCTCGCCAATCACGGCAACGAGCGCATGAGCCAGGAATTGCTGAAGAACATGGGTGGAATGGCACTGTCCGTGGCCTTGACCTCGCAACCGCAGATGACCCAGGAATTGGCCATGGCCGCCTTCGGTGCGGGGGCTTCGATCGGTGTTTTATTGCCGTACAGCCGTTTGCAGGAAAGCGAGGCCGACCACATCGGTTTGATTCTGATGGCACGCGCGGGATATGATCCGCGGGAGGCGATCCCCTTCTGGCAGCGCATGAACAAAGCGCCGGGATCACGACCACCGGAACTGTTGTCCACCCACCCGGCACCGGAAACCCGGATAACCAACATACAGGCGCTAATTCCAGAGGCGATGGCTTATTACCGGGGATCGGCTAAATAGTTTCCATCCATAAATGGCCCTTTTCCGCAATTTCGGCGTCAATCGGCGGAATCGCTTGTGCGGCGTACACGAGT
>Ga0272441_10000459_pt1 | contig 93462 bp, 77 predicted proteins | sample SSMProp6N_FD_193582 | JGI IMG/M metagenome (GOLD analysis project Ga0272441, IMG submission 193582) | Marine sediment archaeal communities from Little Sippewissett salt marsh, Falmouth, MA, United States - SSM-Prop-6N | ecosystem: Environmental > Aquatic > Marine > Wetlands > Sediment ... | reverse complement strand
TCTTGTGGAGGCGTAATCCCGGGCGACGCGAAACGCCGCTTCGGCTATACCGAGTGACTGGCCCGCGATACCGATGCGAGCGCCGTTCATCAGGCTCATCACGTAAGTAATCAAACCTCGCTGCCGTTCGCCGATAAGCTTGGCGGGGGCGTCGTTGAAAAACAATTCGCAAGTCGGGCTGCCGTGAATGCCGAGCTTGTCTTCGAGCCGGCGAACTTTTACCCACGGCCCTCGCTCGACAAGGTACAGACTCAAGCCTCGACCGTCGGAAATATCCGGCTCGCTGCGCGCCAGCACAAGCAGAATTTCACCGCAACCGTTGGTGATAAACCGCTTGACGCCACGCACGAACCAGTTGCCTTCGGCGTCCTGATAGACCCTTGCCGGCTTTTCCGATCCCTGGTCGTGCCCGGATACTTTTATCGCCTGCAGGTCGGAGCCGGCATCCGGCTCGGTCAGGACCATAGCACCGGTGACTTTTCCAGCCGCGAAATCCGGCAGATATTGCTGCTTGATTTCTTCATCCGCGAAGGCATTAATCGTCTCGGCGATTCCCTGCAGGCCGAAAATGTTCATAAGAGCGGCGTCCGCACGAGAGACAATCTCGATTGCCATCGAATAGACAAGGTTCGGGAAGTTCAGCCCGCCGAACCGATGCGGCAGTGTGAATCCCATAACATCCGCCTGGCCGAGCTTTTCAATCGCCTCGGCGATTCCTTTGGCCCGTGTCACCGAGCCGTCCTTGTTGAGGGTATTGCCCTGGCGGTCCACGTCCTCGGCCCGCGGTGCTATGAACTCGGCGCTTAACTGGCCAAGCGAGTCCAGCACCATGTCGTAATTTTGCACTGCTTCATCCGCGTCGGCAGGAGCCGAATCGAACTCGCCCGCGAACTTAAAATTTTCCTCGCTGAGTTCGGCCAAGGCCTTCGGGTCTATATGCCTGAACAAAAATTGTATATCGTTATTGTCCCTGTAAAAGTTTCCCATTTTTATCTTCCATATCGAGATTCGAGCATCTAATATCCTTTAACTATTCTTTGAATCCCTTTTCTTTTATTGCTTTAATCATCATCGGTACGACGGTGTTCAAATCGCCGACGATTTTATAGTGCGCGATATTAAATATCGGTGCGTCGGGATCGCTGTTAACGGCGACAATTTTCTGACTCTGTGACATTCCCGCCTGATGCTGTATTTGCCCGCTGATACCGACGGCGATGTACAGGCTCGGGCGAACGGTCGTGCCGGTCTGGCCGACCTGATGGTCGTGGTCGATGTAGCCCAAATCCACCGCCGCCCTTGTAGCCGCCGGTGCCGCACCGAGACAATTCGCAAGGTCCCAAACCAGTTTGAAGTTGTCCTTGCCGCCGAGTCCCGCGCCTCCGGCGACGATAATTCTCGCCGCCTTGAGGTCCACTTTTTTCCGGCGTTTCTGCTCGGCAAGAATCTGCATCGGCAAATCCTGCTCGGTCAGCTGCACCTTCTCTTCGATAATTTCGCCTTTTCGCCTGGTATCCTCTTCGGCGGGAACCATGACACCCTCGCGAACCGTTGCCATTTGCGGCCACCGGTCAAGATTGATAATAGTCGCGATAATATTTCCGCCGAACGCCGGCCGAATCTGGAACAGCAGATTCTTATGCAGCTTTTTATCCTTGGCCGTCTCGTGGTCACCGATTTGTAAATCGGTACAGTCGGCGGTTAGTCCGGCCTTTGTAGCGCTGGCGATTCGCGGAGCCAAATCACGTCCGGCGACAGTCGCACCATAGAGTACAATCTGCGGTTTGTGCTTGTGAATTAAATCGTACATTACTTTAGCGTAGCTGTTGGTCTGGTATGCCCCCAGCTGCGGATCCTCGGCCAGATATACCTTGTCGGCGCCGTGCCGTATCAACTTCGTTCCAAGGGCCTTGACGTTGTCACCGAGCAGTGCCGCCGCCAGTTTTACTCCCAAAGTGTCTGCCAGATGCCTGGCCTTGCTCATCAGCTCGATTGGGGTATCTTCCAGGTTGCCCCCGTGCTGCTCGGCAAAAACCCAGACTTCTCCTTTTCTGTTCACATCAATCATACAAACTCAATCCTAAATTTTTTAAGGCTGTAGCTCCCGCCGGCCTCTTATGCGGAGACAAGTTTACTTCTGCAAATGCATTGGGCAGGAAAGTACGGAGGCAATTTTCAGTATCTGCGTCCGCCACCACCATAACCGCCGCCGCCACCACTACGTCCACCACGACTGCCGCCACCGGAACCGCCGCGACCGCGACCACCGCGTCCACCACCGCCGCCACCGCCTCTGCGGTTATCTGCTTTGGGGCGAGCCTCATTGACATTGACGGCACGGCCGTTGATTTCCTGGCCGTTCAAACCTTCAATAGCAGCTTCTGCCTCGGTTTTCGTTGGCATTTCGACAAATCCGAATCCTCTGGATTCACCAGAAAACCTGTCCTTAATAATGTTGACGTTACTAACCTGGCCGAATGCTTCAAAAGCCTGACGCAAATCATCCTCTGTCGCACTATTCGATAAATTGCCCACATAAATATTCATTTTACGTTCCTTCCTGGTCCTGGAATCAGGCCCATAGTCACATACGCTTTCGGCAGAGCCGGACACGCGCCAAGTCTGTGAATAGCGTTCATTTATCTGTTCTGTATTTCGTAATCGGGATTTTTCCTTATGCGATTGTCTTCTCTTTGATTAATTCATGTATCATATCGGCGATGCCCTTTTCGTTGGGCTCTATTCCTTTACTTTCTTTCGCCGCAAGGACAACGCTCTGGATGCGATGGACCTTGGTCGGTGAGCCGCTCTGGCCGCACCAGCTAAGGTCAGCCTCGACAAAATCCAAATCCCATTGCTTAATAAGCAAACCTGCCTTTTCCAGTTCGCCGCACTTGTGCTCGACAAGCTCTTTTATATCGGCCCGGCTGGCATCGGGATTCTCGGTCCTGATTTTTTGCTCGACTTCGATCGATGTCATTGCCTTTTTATACTTCATCATTTTTTTTGCCGCTGCGACTCTCGGATCGTTGGCCTGGCCGGTTACCGTTAATAATACCGGCAGCTTGGCCCTGACCTGCTGCCATCCGTTTCCGATATTTCGCCGGGCGGTGATTTCCCTGCCTTCGAGCTGCTCAAGCTCCTCGATGTATGTGATTTGTGTTATACCGATTTTTTCGGCCGTCTGCGGACCGACCTGGGCGGTATCGCCGTCAATCGCCTGCCTTCCGCACAGGACAATGTCATAATCGAGCTTTTCGAGAGCACAACTGAGGATATAACTTGTTGCCAGGGTATCGCTTGCGGCACATCGCGGGTCGGTAACCAGGATAACATCGTCGGCGCCGCGATAGAGCGAATCACGCAGGATTGCGCTTGCCGCCGGCAGCCCCATTGTGATAACTGTAATATGACCGCCGTAACGCTCCTTTATCTGAAGGGCCATCTCGAGGGCGTTCAGATCCTCCGGATTGAATATGGCCGGAAGAGCCGAACGCCTGACCGTCCCGTCGTCGTTCATTGCATCGCCGGTAATCTTTTTAGTGTCAGGCACCTGTTTAACCAATACAACACAGTTATAGCTCAACTATTAATCTCCTTATTTTTATATATATTATTCAAGGAATTATCTCATTCGAGATACGAAAAATGCATTGTATCGATATTCACTCTCAAGTCAAGCCTTAAAAACAGACTAATGCTGTTGTTTTGCATATACTACAATCAAGACAGTGGAAACGTGAGCCTGTTGCATTATTCTCGATAACTCGATATAATATAAACGAATTCAGAGGTTCTGAACAATGACGGTAACGCAGGAGCGGCTACGTGAATAAACTTTCAGAGAAGACAAAAAATTTCGCCAAAGGATTTACATTAATAGAGCTTTTAGTCGTTATCGCTATTATATCATTGCTGATGGGTATCCTGATGCCGGCGCTGAATAGGGTTCGCAAACAGGCCCGGCGGGTGGTTTGCTCGTCGAACATGAAGCAGATGTGCACGGCTGTTGCCGTATTCGCAGACGAACGAGAGGGCAAAATCCCCCCTGTCAGTGAATTACCTAACGGCACATGGACACATCTACAAACGCAGAACCACTGGGCCAGGTGGTTTCTCCAGGGAAATACTTACTGGAACCTGGGGCTTTTATGGAAATACAAATACATTAAAGACGGGAAGATTTTCTATTGCCCTTCCAAAGAGGCTTTTTTCAAGTATGAGGATTATTCAGATCCCGTATTTCCCTCAGAAGTAATCGGCGGAACATCCGGCGTACGCATCCCCTATACGTATAATCCGATATGCAAAAGCCTGGATGACCGCGAGCGAGTAGTAAAAAATATGGCGGACTTCAAGGTCGGCAAAAGCCTGCTGTTAGTTGATGTACTTCGCCCGAACGGAGTCGCACATATAAACGGCTGGAACGTGGCCAAGGGAGACCTTAGTGTCGAATTTGTCATCGATGAAAGCATTCTCGAAGATATGCAAAACAGCAGCGGACTGGTCGACGCGGATTATGAAACGTGGGATCGAATCATGAATAAGCTGCGGCAATAAGCATATCCGAAGCTGACAATTTTATGCCGCTTACTGATTGCCGACATTGAGCGCACCGGCACCGACACCTTTGGCTTTCACAGAGCCCGTTTTCAGGTTATATTTTATTTCATCGACAAGAGCACCGTTATAATAGCAGGGCTGGGTTTCATTTCCTATGACCGTTATCAAAGATTCCTGCTGGTCATAAGACAAGTCACTGCCGATAAACCTGTCATCTTTCTCTGTTCTGTATTCAATCCCCCTCGAAGCAATCAGCGTCGAAAGTTCGGTCTTACCATCGGGAGTATCTTTCAGTACTATATCGGCATGCCCCGCAGAAGCCAATACAACAGGGCCAAACTGACCGTTTTCTATGCTGATATATTCGACACTCAGTGCTTTGTCCGGCTCAGAATCTGCGATGATACGATTTTCTTTAGGCAGATATTTTAATATGCCGCAATTTTCCACCGTGGCCCACCACCGCATGTCAGGGCCTGCTCCATTTGTTGCCTCGTTGGGCTCGGGAACTTTAGTGTTGCTTATAACGACTTTCGCCGGTCCGATTGCAAGAAACATTTCCTGCAAAGAATCGTAATCTATCCGGCGACATAAAATCTTAAGACCACCCAACTCCTTTTGAGCTTCCATGTTCCGAGTCGGATTTTTAACCGGATTGGCTTTTTTTACAGCCGCAAGTGTTACCACCCCACCTTCGGCTTTCAGATGTTTGACGCTGTTAAGCGAAGAAGCACTATCGTTCGTATCTTCGGGCAAATCCACGGTCATTAATTCCGAAAGAAGCGTAAATTCCTCTATATAATTGGGATCTTTCCTGGTTATTACGCTCCGGCAGGAACCTTCGAAAATTACCTGATTCTCAGAAGAAAGGAATCGAGCCTTTTTTGTCGCGGTAACAATCGCCGGAAGCAGCTCATTCGGCTCGGCGGTACCGGTGATATCGTCAACGAAGAAATCGAGCCGGGCCGGGCCGTCGGCAACAATATCGGTTACGGTGAAGGAAGGACCGGTTGCTTCCGCGGGCAAATTTACCGTCAGGACCGGCGAACGAAGCTCGAAACTCTGGTCTTTGCCTGTTTGTTCCGAGCCCATCTTGCAAAAACAATCGCCCTCGAAGATAATCTGATTTTTCGATTTCAGGAATCTTGCCTGCTTCTGTGATGTCACTACAACCGGAATCGGCTGAGCGTTCGGGTCCGTATCGTTAGCATCATCGGTATAAAGAGTCAGCTCAGTGGGGCCGACGGCGAAAGTATCCTCCGCAAGCATACTGTATTCGATTTTCTGTGTAATCAAGTTGGTTCTTCCGGCACCCTTTTGGCGCACATCGGCATCGAGAACATCCGGCACGGTTACCGAGGCAATCTGCGCCAAATCCTCAGGCCCTATAGTGACTTCCACCGGGGTTATTGTAAAACCGTTGTCACAGGTTATAGTTATCTCGATAAATTTCACGGAAGGTTCGTTCGGCTCGTTCGAATCGGAAACGGCATAGACAGATTCGTCGGATTCGCCGGAATTCGCAGTAACCACGGCAGGCTCGTTGACATCACATTCGGATAAGGTTTCCGCAGGACCATCCTGCTTCGGTGAATCATCCGAGAGGAAAAAGTCTTTAATAAGAAAATCCCGTGAGGCGAAAAAAAGCTCGTCCGGTGTGTCTATAAAAACATTTCTGCTGAACAGGCATTTATAGACCTGTTTTTGTTCCTGAGCCGGTTTCGTACTCGGCTGCTTGACATCAGCGATGGTCACCATAGTGTCATTCGGCTCTGCAGTTGTATCCGCAACGGCGGCTTCCACAGGCTGGGCGGTCTTTTGCTGATCATCCGTAGCCGATTCCGGAATTTTTAATACCATATAATCCAAATCGAAAATTCTGAAAAATTCAAGACGCCCCAGTAATTCATTATAAACAAGTCTCATGCCGGTACCGACCATCTTAAAATCATCCGATTCGACTCTGACCGGCCCGCCTGTTGCAAGCTCCGACCTGTCACTGAGAAAAACAAGGTCATCGAGATAAATTGTCATTTCCTTCATACCACCCGGCTTTGCAGGCAGAATTTTAATGACAACATTGCCGGAAAAAGTCGCGTCTTTCGGCGTCGTGCTTCCTGCTGCGTCCTCGATTTCAATATTACCTTTATCGGCGGTCATATAACATTTGAAATCGGGTTTGAAAACATTCCTATAAGGTTTTCGAACCTCCCAAATATCATTCTTCTGGTATAACAACTCTTCGAATCCGGACTCGGCAATTATAACACCATCGGCATTAAGAGTTGCGTAAGAAGCCAGTTCAGAAGGCCCAACACCTATATCGCCGATTTTCCCAATCTGATTGGCATCGCCAAAATCACCGATGTTGCTGTCGGCAATCAATTCCGTCCCGGCATCGGTCTCGATAGGCGGAGTTTTCCCTATCTTGCTGTACAAAATAAATAATCCGATTACGGCCGCCAGCGAAATCAGCCCAATCTTGACTTTTCGCATTTCAATTATCCTTATGTATCTGTCAGGGCAGGTACCTCTTCATAAGCTCCCGCCATTTCCCGTTTTTATTCAGGATATATTCAATCACTTCCCGTACGGCCCCGCTTCCGCCGGGACGTTCGGTGACATAATCGGCGTACTTCTTCACATCATCAACCGCATTGGCAACGGCGGCTCCGAAGCCCACGAATCTCATTACCGGCAAATCCATCAGGTCGTCACCTATATACGCCACGGCCTCCGGCGAAAGACCGACCTGCTCGAGAAATTCCTCCAGCACCGGAAGCTTATCGAAGCAATCCTCGAATACGTATTCGATATTCAATTGTTCGGCCCGTCTTCTCGTCGCCTCCGAAGCCCTGCCGGAAAGCAAAGCGACTTTCAAACCTGCCCTTTGCCACATGCGAATACCGTGCCCGTCATGAGTATTGAAAAATTTGCTCTCACCGCCGTCGGAATGTATAACCAAAGTCCCGTCGGTAAGGACACCATCGACATCCAATACCAGCATCTGTATGTCTGCGAAATTCGACGTTTTCATCCAACCACCTTTATTGTCACTATATCCTGCACGTCGATTAATCCGACCGGCCTGTCGTCTGCATCAACGACCGGAAGCTCGTCGATTCTGTATTTATGAAAAAGTGCTGTCGCCTCGGAGGCAAGCGCGTCGGCCCGTATCCGTTTGCAGTTGCCCGTCATTATGTCGCCAGCCTTAAATCCAAAAGTTTTCTTCCCATACTGTGTCATGAGGCGACGCAAATCGGCATCGGTGATTATCCCGGAAAGCCGGTTGTTTTCATCGACAATCATCACCGCCCCGTGACGTTTTACATCGCCGGTTTTCGTAAGAAGCTTCTCGACCGTATCGGTCTGTCCGGCAATCGGCAGTTTTTCCCCCGGACGGAACATCATCGACTGCTCGACCGTCATCAATTTGGCTCCGAGAGAACCACCCGGATGGAACCTGACGTAATCCTCCACGCCGAAATTTCGGGCCTTCATAACAGTAAAAGCCAGGGCGTCACCGATCGCCAGCATGCATGTAGTCGAGACACTTGGGGCGATACCGAGGGGACAGGCCTCGCTGATTTGCCCCATACACAGGGCGACATCACTGTGCCTGCACAGAGTAGAATCACTTTCACCTGTTATCGCAATCAGCTTTATATCAAGTTGCTTGACCAGATTAATCAGACGAGTCACCTCGTCCGTTTCACCGCCGTAGCTCAAGACGATTACCAGGTCATTTTTGCGTAATCTGCCGAGATCGCCGTGAACGGCCTCGGCCGGATGAAGAAAATGGCTGGGCGTCCCGGTCGAAGCTAAAGTGGCGCTAATTTTCTGTCCGATGATTCCGGCCTTGCCGATGCCGCTCAATATGCAGGACCCGCTGCAGTTATAAATCATTTCCGCCGCTCCGGTAAAAACCTCATCGATTATCGGCGTCAGCCTGCCGATAGCATCGGCTTCCGCTTTGATTACCTGCCGTGCGTATTCGAGATCAAACTCCACGGATTCTTCGTACCTCCATTTACAAAAGTAGAGTAATTAGTCGGATACAGTATTATTGAACGATACAATCCCGTCAAGATAAATCCCGCAGGTCTCTATAAGTGATATGAAAAGCCCAATTTCGCCCGGCACCCGTCAATACGAGTAATCACCTTATCTGCACATACTCCAAACCGCAAGAGAAGATTTATAATTTAACAACACCTCCCCGCTCGTTATAACAGACAAGCTCGTGTTTTTCCCCGGTATATTCCAAAGTGGAATGTATGATGACACGCTTGCCGCTGTTTTGTTCGATCTGCGCGATTGACGCCCTTTTTGTATTCTGCAGATATCCCGCGACTTCCGGCGAGACCGACAGCTCTATGCGCTTGATCTGCTCCTTAGACGACGACAGATTCAACAGCCGTATAAACTCGAGTGCCAATGACTCGTGGCTTTTGACGAAACCCGTGCCCGCACAATTCGGACAGGCTAAGTACGTGCTGGACTGCAGCGATGGGCGCATTCTCTGCCGGGTCATTTCCACAACGCCGAACCTGCTTATGCTCAGGATTTTCGTGCGGGCGCGGTCGCCCTTGACAGCCGCACGAAATGACTTTTCAACCGCCTTGCGGTGCTTTGCATTTCGCATATCGATAAAATCACAGATAATCAGCCCTCCGAGGTCTCGTAATCTGAGCTGGCGGGCAATTTCTTCGGCTGCTTCGACATTGCTCTCGTACGCCGTCTGCTCGGCACTTTTTTGCTTTCGGTAGCGACCGCTGTTGACATCGATCGAGACAAGGGCCTCGGTTTGCTCTATCACAACCGAACCGCCGTTTTTAAGCTCGACCCTGCGAGACTGAACCTTGGTAATTTCATCTTCGATCTGATATTTATGAAAAAGCGGAACCTTGCCTTCGTAAGATACTACCTTCCGTTTCATTCGCGGCGTCGTGATCGAGAAAAATTCTCTGATTTTATGAACCACGCTCTCGGAATCACAGATTATTTTATTAATCTTGCTGTTGTACATGTCACGCAATGCTCTTATCACCAGATCCGATTCCTGATACAGCTCACCGGGCGCCTTTTCCTTGTCAATCCTAGCCTCAATAGCCCGCCACAACCGCTTGAGATACTTCAAATCGTTTTGTATATCTCTTTTCGAGCATCCCTGGCCCGCTGTTCTGATGATAAATCCCTGAGTCTTCGGGGGATTACATTGCTCAAATATCTCCCGAAGTCTTTTGCGTTCGTCCTCATCTTCGATTTTATGCGATACTCCGTGCTTTTTCATCCAGGGCAGCATGACAAGATATTTGCCGGGCAGGGCAAGATATGTGCTCAACGTCGCGCCTTTCGACTTGAGTCCTTCTTTGGTGACCTGAACGACGATTTCATTTCCTCTTTTCAGGCAACTCTGGATAGGCGGGCGGTCTTTCAGAGATTTTCTCCGGCCGATGCTTTCAGCCGCTTTATCCTTTGAGCCGGTAAAATATTGAGGGTGCAGGTCGCTTATATGGAGAAAACCGTTTTTCCCCACACCGAAATCTATAAAGGCCGCCTGGATGCCGGACTCGATATTCGCGACCTTGCCTTTATAAATATTACCGACATGACTGCCCAGACTCGCTCTTTCCACATACAACTCTTCCAACTGGCCGTTTTCGACAACAGCCACACGGCATTCTTCGCTCTCCGCGACATTAATCAACATCTCTCTCGACATTTTTTGTTCCTAACTATCGTATTTCGTTTTTTCGCCGCCGGCAAATCCATTGCCGGTTCGGCTTCGGCCTGTGCTGAGACTACTCGGCACAGTCATAACCGACCTCACACATCCCGCCATTGAACATTGGTACGTCTTACCGGCAATGCCAGCATCGCCTCGTCCAGCTCCAGAAGTTCCAAAACTTCCTGCACACGCACCGAGCCGGCTCCAGAGACCCCGCACTCAACGGCGATATCCCCCCCTTCAAGCTCTATCGAGCCTAAAAATTGCCTGACATCTATATCCTTAAAATTGGACTTTATTTTATTAATCGGCCGCCGGAGATAAAGACTTTCGCTCGCCATTAAATTATTTACCCTGTTTTTTAGCTTCTCATCGAGGAATTCCGGCCGAACTGAAAACACATATGTAACCGAACGAGGCTGATACGGAGTACGAGTCTCGACAAAATTCACTGAAATCAACTTGAATCCCTCCGGCAGTTGTCCGGATAGATTATCATGAATATTAGTATAAAAATCCGTGCCTTTATGCTCTTGTGCTCCTGTGCCCTTATATACCCGCAAAGTCAGCAATTCATCGTCAGATTCCACTCCCACCGGCCGGGGCAGCGGCAGAGACATCCTCGGACGGGGATTGAAACCGCTGCTGTATTGCAGATTGATACCGGCTCGAACGCACGCCCGCTGGAAGACTCGTAGCGTCTCGGCGTGGGACAGAAATCTCAAGCTCCCTCCTATTTTGAACCTGATAACCAGAACAATAGTCTCATCCGTCGCTTCTATATGCATTTCTCCTTAATACTATCGGAATTAACAAGCATAAGATTATGCGCAACTTCGGCCAAAATACAAGCTTTTTTCCAGTAAATCCAAACATTCCTATCAATCTTCGCGGCTTTTTTCCTCTTGATTTTCCATTTGCATAGCATTACTTTACCTTTTTCCACGGGAACTATGTTAAATTGAGGAAAATAAAAACAATACAGCGGAAAAATGAAAGGAAACCAACAATGAAGCAGAGAAAATACACCAGGTGTTGGATTCTGACTATTGCTTTGTGGGGGAGCAGTACCGTATTTGCTGAACCGTTTGCCGAGGGACCTTATTTGGGGCAGACACCACCCGGATCCACGGCTCAGGTCTTTGCACCCGGACTGATCTGTGATACGCGGCCGCACCATCATGAAATCCATGGGCATTTCTCGGCGGACGGCAACACTTTTTGTTATCGCCGACACGGATATGTTTATATCACAGAAAACACAGACCAGGGCTGGACCACGCCAAAACGTATAAAAAACATTCCTTACAGGTCCTGGTCGTGCTGTTTGTCTCCGGATGCCAATACAATCTATTTCCTGGACCAACTTTCCCTTAGATCGAACCGAACCACTGACGAACCGGCCAAGCACATTTATAAATACTGCACACGCGGTTCCCAAGGATGGTCTATGTCGCAACAATTAGGCTTACCCTTCACTAGGGCATTTGGTGGATTCTCAGTAACGGCAGACCATAGTATCTGCTTTAAATCCGAAGGAGCATGTTTTGAGATAGCCCCTTTTGTGGGCAACACCTGGGCCCAGCCCATAAAAATCCCCGTGGAAAAGGGCAAATTAAACCCCTGCGATCCCGCCATTGCCCCGGATGGATCTTTTCTGGTCTTCTATTCCATTCGACCGGGAGCAGAGGGCGGAACACCAACGGATCTTTACCTCATGCTGCGCCGAGCCGATGGCACCTGGACAAAACCGCATCGTATGGGCCCTGGAATAAACACCGAATATTATGAAATGGGAGCGAGGATCTCCCCGGACAAGAAGTACATGTTCTTCACGCGCAGTAACGGGTGGAACATAAATAGTGCCACCAATACGGCTGACATTTATTGGGTCGAACTCAAGGAATATCTTCCCGAATCGCATAGATAGCTCCATGGAGACACCTTTTTCAGGAGCACAATGTTAAGAATATTAGTTATTAGTTTAACGATTAGTCTGGGAGCGGCACACGCAGGTTTAGGTGGTACCGAAGTTAAGACACTGGTTCACGGGGGAAGAACACGATCTTACCGTGTGCATCTGCCGCCGTCGTATCGGGAAGGTTCCCCTACAGCGTTGGTGTTTGCTTTGCACGGCTATGGGGACACGGCTGCCGGATTTGAGAAAACTATCGGTTTCAATCATATTGCAGATCGTGAAGGATTCATTGTGGTTTATCCCAATGCGGTTGCCTTTGGCGATCAGCAAAAGCAACTGTGGAATGGAGGCGGTGCTTATGAAATATGGTGGGCCGGACAGGTGGACGATGTCGGCTTCTTTGCAAAACTGATTGATGTCGTCTCTGCACAATATACCATTGACCCGAATAGAATCTTTGTGTTTGGCACATCCAGCGGGGGATTTATGGCGCATCACCTTGGGGCCCGATTGCCTGACCGGTTCGCGGCGATTGCTCCATGGGCCGGCCTTTTGGCCTATAACGATTTCGCAGCAGGCCCACCTGTTTCGGTGATTCACTTTCATGGAGCACAGGATAAAGGCGTTTTATACAAGGGGCTGCCAAACTGGAGTTTCAACAGCGTTGAACGCGGGATACGTCTATGGGCAAAACGCAATCAATGTAAATCACGGCCTACCATTATCAGAAATGATCCCAACACATTGGTACGCCAATGGGCTGCACCATCGGGCAATGGCGATGTTGTCCTTTACAAGCTCAAGAACCAGGACCATGATATGCCTGACTCTTCGATCTGCAACGTACCTGAGATTGCCTGGACATTCTTCAAGTCGCATCCCAGAACTAATGTCACTCTGAAATCCAACGAAAAAATGAAAGGAGACCGGTGATGAACCAAAGAGGATATACCAAATATTGGATTTTGGCTATTGCTTTGTTGATAAGCAGTACTGTATGCGCAAAACCATTTGCCACGGGACCGTATTTGGGGCAGACACCGCCCGGCCCTGTCGCCCAGGTCTTTGCCCCCGGAATGATCTGCATAAACTTTATAATTACCTGATGTGATAACAGGATTAGATTTGTTACAAAATGCTTCAAAGGTTATGAGGAAGAAAAAGGATATCCCCTTTTCACCTTTTATTTCACCTCCCTATGAAATATTCAGATTAGTACATAAATACGCGGGAGATACCGAATCTCCAGGAACAAGGCGTAGGCATCGATGCATATTGATTGCGGAAAAGTACCGGCTGATATGGGCGGCTTTCAAGTACGTTGTAAACATGAAAGTCTAACTTCCAACCCTTGTAATCATAGAGGACGCCGAGATTCAGATTATACCAGTTATCCGACATTAGATTTGTTCCCACCTGGTTTGCATCGGCAAAGAGGGCATCTCCCTGCAGCCGTCCGTAGTCGATCAGAAAATCGGCACGCAATGCCAAACCCGGAACCTGTTCAGGAGTATAGACTGCGTGAAAACGTGTAACATCTTCAGGATAATTCAGGAGTGTTTTCTTAGAAGATGAAACAAACAAATCCGTGTCTATATTTATGTCGATGCTGTCAGCACGAACCATTGCATGAGAAGCCCCCAATGTCAGCTCTTTTGAAAGGGCCGCCTTGGCAAGCGCCTCACATCCATAGAGGTCGACTTCCCCGGCATTTACAAAGGCCCACCAGTATTTTGCGGCTTCGGTCGGATCGCTAATCGCCAAATTCGCACCTCCACCCTGAATAATATCCTTGTTAATCGTGTAAAACGCACGGACTTCTCCGCTAAATCTGCCTTTCTTATACGCAATATTAGTTTCAAAATCATCGATCCGTTGTTGTTTCAAATTAGAGCTTGTATAATGTCTAAAAAAGGCGCCCGGATCCAAACCCAGGTAGCTGGCTTCCATGACGCTCTTATATGCCCGCGTATAAAATATCTTCCAGCTTGTATTCCCGGATTGCCCGAAATAGGCAATGCGAGGCGATACACTGTTGTCGTTGCGTGCATCGACGTGGGAATAAACAGCAGAAGCCAAAAATCTGTGGTTCTTGTTCAGGGTGTAATGGGCTTCGACGAACAAATCATAATCATCAACCTGGAAATCTCCGGCACTGAGGGTTATGCGGTCCGCAGGTAAGGTATAGGGATTCCCCTGCAAGTCATACACAGTCGTCGCGCTGCCTGTCATTCGCTGTTCATTCCTGTCGGTAAAGGGATTTTCCCCGTAATCATAGTGATTGTAGCGAATTCCCAATGCCGTTTTTAATGATTCGAAATTGTACTGGCCACTCAACGAGCCCCCGAGCTGGACTTCGCCCTCCTGGATATCCCATCCCAGATTCGGGTCCTCGATCCCGTTTCGTACCCAGGCCCCGATTCGTTTGAACCATCCCTGGGTATTAACGGAAAATCGATCCGTGACGTAGAAGTCACGCTCAAATTTCATACCTTCGGTGATGTAATGCTGATATACATCGCTATCTTTTTCATAAGGATCGAAATACTGGTTCGTGTGGAAAAAGGAAAGGTCATATTCCTTATACTGAGCCCGGCCGAAGAGGTTGAATCCCGGGAGTATCTGCAAATATCGGCCTGAAGACGCCACGCCGCCTCCGCCGGTAGTTCCGTCCGGTACCGTCCATAAGGAGTTGCCTCGCTTCGCGGAGAATCCCTCTTTCTGCTCAAAGAAAGAGATATTAACATGTGCCTTGAAGTCACCACCTTCATCGTGATGCAAAATCGCATAAGTGTTCCGCAAATTTCCGGTACCTACATCCACCCCGGCTTCACTATAAGAACCTTTTTCCTTGAATTCCGTCGTTACGATATTAATGGTTGCCATTAACGGACCGGAACCGTTGTCGGCGCCGCCCGGCCCCATGATTATATCAACGCGTTCGATGTGATTCAGGTCTAACGAGGACATTTGCGAAGCCAGCCCGTAGTTATAATGATAACCAATGTCCTGACCGTTGACTTTCATCACGACAGACGAGTTGTTATCCTGCGTCAGCCCCCGAAAGGAAAAGATGTAATCGTCCTCGTCTATGGTCCACATAAAGCCCGGGACCAGGATCGTCAGTGCCTCGCCAAGATGCCGTGCGCCGGTCTGTCTAAGGTCGGTCTTTGTGATGGTGTAAACCGAACCGGGAATGTCACTCGGCGCCAAACCCTGTATGGTGGAGCCGACTGTAATTTGTAAGTCCATCAATTCTTCCAGTGACATATCGTAGTACCCGCTCTCTTCGGCCAAAGAAGGAAAAGGACACAGTGTGGCAATCACAAGAATAAACATTACGTGACGATAATTCATTTTGCAACTCCAATTTGCGTGCTTGTCAATGGTAGTTCATTTATTAAGGTTTGGCGTCTCTCCGGCATAGAGTCCAATCGCTTATAATGCATAACCGTCCCGGCCGTCTCCAGATACCGGCGTTCGACAATTCATCGAGGGATAAATTAGAAAGGCTTGTTTGCTTACCCGATATCGGAGCTTCTTTAGCAACCGGATATAATTCACCTGCTGTTATTTTCGCGCTTATAGTCAGTACAAACAGAAACAAAATGAAAAGAAGGGTACTAACAGGTTTTGTTACATCATTCATTTATATTCCACCAAAATAATCATCCCCAACGATTTAGTCACGTCGGTCGGTGACAGACGCAGCAATTAAATATCGACAAAAACAGTGTTTAATATGAGAAAAATCAGAGAAAGTAACGTCATTAAATGGCAATAGGCGGTATAAACTACACCCGGCCATGAACTATATTCATCCTTTGCTCTTATCGAAGCAAGACGAACGAAGTGCCCTTTCATACATTATTTCTGATATGCTTTTCAAAACAACAACCATCGAGATTCGAATGTCAAGTCATGGAGATTTTTCACTAAAAAAGGGGATAATAATAGTATTATGGCGGTTTTGGGGTATAATTATTATTAGCATGTAGCGGATAGCGCACAGCAGATAGGAACTAGCATATCAAAAAGCAAAATGTAAAACAACAAAGTAAAAATCAAAATAGGCCTATCGGCCTTAGGCAGAGTTCATAGTATTGCGAGACCAATTTTTGAATTTTAATGTGTTTTTTATATTTGATTATTAATATTTGATATTTTTTCAGCCGCGTGGTACTCGACAAATATAGAGAACCTTCTACAAATTGACAAAAAAATTTAAAACGAACCCAATGTTAAAATAGGCAATATATTGTAAGCTCTTTGAAATAAAAAGATTACGAAAAATTCGGCGTTTTTGTGTTATTTTGCCGGGACAAAAACGAACCCAATCCGGCCTCGTCAGAGACTATGCCGGGCAGTTCCGTAACGACAGAGCAAAAATCGTCCCCAAGGAGAATACAGGAACCAGAAAAAATATATGCCATAGATATGCAAAACGAAGACGATGTGCATAACTTGATGTATTGCAGGAAATTAGAAGGCTTCCGGCAGGACTTTTCTCGCGGCGGTGCGGAGATAGCTCGATATATGCCTTTCGGAGTTCATACTCAGGACTTTCCGGGCCATTTTATTGCAATTTTCTATAGTGACCGAGCGAATAATCTGCTTAATCTCGGGAATCATCGGCGGAGCAAGTGAAAAAGTCCGTACTCCCATCCCCAAAAGCAGCATGATATATTCCGGCTCCGAAGCCACCTCGCCACAGACACTCAGGTCAATCTGAGTTTTATGAGCGTCCTGAATTACTGTCCTTATCAACCTAAGAACCGCAGGATCGGCGGTCGAGTATAATGTGGAAACCAGCTCATTGCCCCTGTCAACCGCAAGGGTATATTGTGTCAGGTCGTTCGTGCCTATACTGAAGAAATCGACGTCCCGTGCAAGCGTAAAAGCTGTCAGAGCAGCCGACGGCGTTTCAATCATTATGCCGACCTGAACGTCTCTGTTGTAGTCGATGGACTCGTCTGCGAGATCTTCCATGACATCGTGCAGAATCATTTTCGCCTGCATCAGCTCGTGGCGATTAGTAATCAGCGGGAACATTATCTTGACCCGGCCAAGTACCGAGGCGCGCAGTATCGCGCGCAACTGAGTTTTGAACATCATCAGGTTCTGCAGACAAAACCGAATGGACCGAAGTCCCAGGAACGGATTCGGCTCCGGTGCGAAACGCCTGCTCTGCGTGTATTTATCCGCACCGAGATCGAAGGTTCTGATAACGACGGGTTTTTCACCGAAGACTTCCACAGTTTTGGCATAAGCCTCGTACTGCTGCTGTTCGGTCGGGTCGGTAACGGCATTGAGATATAAAAATTCCGTTCGATACAATCCTATGCCGTCCCCTCCTTTTTCCAGAACGACCTGGGCCTCCTCGGGGAACTCGATATTTCCCAATAAAGTTATTCTCGTACCGTCGCGTGTTACGGCTGGTTTTTCCCTGATCGCGTCGAGCTTATGCTCAAGCTCTTCGTACTCCATCGAATACTGACGGTACTGCTCGGTCGTCTGCTCGTCCGGATTTACAATGACGATACCGCGATTGCCGTCAACAATCACGGTGTCACCGCCGCTGACCAGCGAAGTCATGTCCTCGAGCGCGACAACGGCGGGAATTCCCAGAGACCGAGCGACAATCGCCGCGTGAGATGTTCTTCCGCCGGCATCGCTGGCGATACCCTTGACGAATTCCCTGTTAAAACCGGCAGTCTGGATCGGGCTCAGCTCCCGCGCGATAATCACGACTTCCTCTCTTAGGTGCTCGACGTCTTCACGTTTTTTACCGAGAAGATGTTTGAGCAAGCGCCTTTCGATATCGTAAATATCGGCGGCCCGCTCGCTGATATAGGCATCTTTTACCTTGGTAAAATGCGAAGCAATATCTCGAAGTGTGCTTGAAACGGCATATTCGGCCGTCACCAATTCGGCTCCGACTATATCGGTGATTTTCTTTCGGAGACTCCTGTCGTGGAGGAAACGCAAATGCACGGCGAAAATATCTTTTATTTTACTGCTGGTTTGCTCCTGAGCGGCCTCGTATTGTTCAAGTTCGTCGATCGCGCTCTTAAAGGCGTTCCTGACGCGACGAATTTCATCCGCACGCTGTTCAGCGCCTATCAACCGGCGGGGGATAAGATAATCCTCGGAATCGATAATTAATGATTTGGCAATGGAGATGCCCGGTGAAACAGCTATTCCCTTTTTGATTTCCATTATGCAATTCTCATATATATCCGACGAGTATCAGTCATCGGTTATCATTCCGGGAGCGGCTCATCGAAATGCTTCTGTTCAACAAGCTCCGACAAGGCATTCACCGCCTGTTGAGCATCCGGACCTTCGGCTCTTATTTTCAGCTTGCTGCCGCAGGTTGCCGCAAGCATACTAATCTGCATAATACTTTTGCCGTCCACAGACGTTTCGGCGTTACTGACGGTGATATCACTGTCAAACCGATTTGCAATATCGACAAACTGCATTGCAGGGCGCATGTGTAATCCTTCTGCGTTTTTTATCTCAACTTCTGTTTCACAGACAACCTTTTCCAATGTTTTTCCCCTGCCTGTTCCTCTAATATCAGTCCCCTCCATATTAAAGTCCAATCTATTCGAATTCAACAGGACATAATAAAACCGGTCAATGGCTACAAAGACGCCTCCTCATCGGCTTCGAGAAGAAGGTCTTTAACATGTTCGGATTCGCTGCATTGCCTGAGAAATTTCCGGAACATTTCCTGCTGCAGATTTTTAAATATATATTCCATCGTTACTAAATGTTCATCCGGATTGTCCTCAGGACTAATCAGAAGTATGACAGAATGTACCGGCTGCTTATCGAGAGCCAGAAAATCGATCCCGACACTGCTGACTCCGACTACGCCGATAACTTCCTTGACGGATTTATGCTTAACATGAGGTATGGCAACGCCTTTGCCCATCCCGGTACTGGCTTCATTTTCTCTTTTTATGATAGCTTTAGCAATATCTTTTGAGACACTCTTTTTCAGCTTACCCGCATTGACAAGCGATAAGATAATCTCTTTTATTGCATCGTCACGACCGGAAGCCTGTAGTTGGGCAACGGTCGCCTCAAAACAGATAAAATCTCCGAATTTCATTATATTTATCCCAGGTTATTCCCATATAATTCAACTGATTCAACAAACCCCAACGACAGAGAAACGCTTTAAGCTAATTCCGGGGTGCCCGTGTGTTTATCATCCCGTTCTTTGCCCTTTACCCGTCTTAGTTGTCTTTCAATTTTATGAACAGCCATGTCAATACACCGGTACGCGTCTTCACCTGTCTCAGTACCGACAAATACCTTGCTGTGCTCGGCCCTTACGATAACTTCCACAGATGTACTTCCACCCTGATTGCCGTCGATGATTACTTCAACCTGATTGATACTATTGTAGTACTTCGGGAGTTTTGAAGTTTTTTCTTCCGCATGCTCTCTGATAGCCTGTGTTATTTCAATATGTTTACCACTAATTGTAAAAAGCAAAATGATTCTCCTTAACTATAATGTCCGAATTCCAATAATACCTGTTATTATGTTTAACTCACAAACCAGACTGCGATAAGGCAGCTTTTACCCGTTCCTTTTCAGGCGTAATAACTCCGCCACTAACGATAAATCTTAACGCTTCTTCTATTGTCATATCCAAATCTATCGTCTGCTTTTTCGGAACCGTTATAACAAAACCGGTAAACGGCGTCGGTGACGTCGGTATTATAACAGTCACAAATTCTTTTTTGACGGCGGTTACGACATTATTAAGTCCTGAGCCGGTTACAAAACCAACCGACCATATTCCCTCACGCGGGTACTCAACCGCGACAACTCTCGAGAAAAGTTTTTTTTGTTCTTCCTGTGTAAATAAAAAATCCGTAATCTGTTTCACATAAGGATAAACCCGCCTTAATAAAGGTGTATTCATTATGAAGTTTTCGGCCATTTTCCACAAACTTTTTCCGACATAGCTTGCCAGAATCGCCCCGAGGATACAAACTGCGATAACCGCGATAATAAAACCCGCTATTGAGCCGGGACCATCCACCCACGTCTTGGCAAGATCTCTTTCCAACTTATATATCCTCGCTTTACGTTTGTTTTCATCCAACCTGATGCGCATTTCCAATTCAACTTCGTTGTCTTCCAATTCAGGTCTGACCTCCAACAGATATGCTCTGATATCTTTGTCATTGACTTCGATATTTTCGTTGGCAGCCAGAGCAATGATATGGACCAGGCCCCGATTGATATGCACACTGATATTTTCCTGGATGAAGGTATAACTCCATATAAATAACCAGATGGTCAAAATACTCGGCAACAGGACTGCCAATCCATGCAGGAAGTACCCTTTAAAACGTCTGGTAACGCTCATATCCTTATCACCAAGTTCTTTGCCATCCTAAAGTTAGTTATATTTCTGCTCAAGAGACCTTTATAATTAGAAAGCATCCAAAGCACCATAGATTAAGCTATCGGCCGGTCGTAGTCAATAAAAAAGTCCTTCGGTAAATGTGCTCCGAGCAAATGTATAGCCGCACCGGGCAAGGATGCGAGCAACCAGACGAATCTCTGACAAAGAGCCAGTGCCAGAGCTGAATCTTCGGGTACTCCAGCAAAATTAATAAACAGCATCATAAGCATTCCTTCGACCACGACGGCACCGCCGATACTTACCGGAACCGCCCCCAATACCCACGTTAAAGTGAAAAAAACATAATAATATTTGATACTTGCCGTGATTCCCAGAGACCGCCCCAAGAACCAGAAACCGGTTATTGTCATAATCTGCAGCAAAACAGTTAATCCGAAGGCCGCCGAAAGGGTAAACGGCTTTTTACAATAAAGCCAAATTGCTTCCCTGAATTTCTCACCCGTTCGTAATACACGTTTGCCGAGATAAATGCAGGCTTTTTTCAACCTGGTCCGACTTTTTCCATACGACAAAAGCACCGCGAAAATAAACACAATAAGGCCAAACATCCATAAAAAGAGTGCTCTATGTTCTTTAATCGAACTAAATGAACCGGAACTTTCTCGAGTAGTTATACCAAGATTCTCACCTCTCAAAAAAAGCGAATAGAAAAAAACAGCTATAATAAGCGTACTTACTAATCCAATAACTCTGTCAATAAAAACACTTAAAGCCGCCTCGAACCTTTTATCGGTATGTTTGGTTACGTACCATGCCCGAATCAGGTCACCGCCCACAGAGCCGGGCATACAATTATTGTAAAACAATCCCAGAAAATGCAGCCGGACGGCGGAGACAAAAGATATGAATATGGATTGAGATCTCAGTAATATCCACCAGCGTAAACCGATCATTATCTGGGCTATAACAAAAATTACCAGAGCGCATGCAAAACACGCAAAAACTAACGGATCCTTAATATCTTTTAATTTTTGCCATCTTTGCTCACGGCTGGCCCAGATAATTGCCAGAATTACTCCCGCAGCTACAAAGCATATGCGGAACAATACAAATAAAAGACTAACTTTTTTGTCTTTCGTTTCCGGCATCCAAATATTTGGCCTTAAAAAGAATTATTATCATAAATAATATCGATTCTTAGACTTATTTTCCATGATAAATTCAATCTGCCAAATGTATATGATATTAAAAAATTCCCTTATTTTGTTTTTATGATAAAATAGAGAAACAATACCGGATAGAAAATTGCAAGAAACACCATTTAGGAGACCGAAAAGGTGACTGTCAAAAATAATATAGAAGAAGGCACGGACTTTATTCCGAAATTTGACAAAAACGGACTTATCCCGGTTATAGCTCAGGATGTCGGAACCGGTGATATTTTGATGGTGGCATATATGAACCGTCAATCGCTTGATTTGACGATTGAAACCGGTTATGCCACATATTTCAGCAGATCTCGGCAGGCTTTGTGGAAGAAAGGTCAGGAAAGCGGCCACCTCCAGAAAGTCGTACAAATCCTTGTCGATTGTGACCAGGATTGTCTGGTTCTAAAGGTCGCTGTCGATGCCGGTCAATGTCATACAGGGCGTCAGTCATGCTTTTATAGGGCGTTACGGAAAGATAACATGAAAAAGCTGGATTTTATTGCGAAAAAGGTTTTTGATCCGAAAGACGCCTATGGGTAAAGAGAGATTTTCTTACTTACAACTGCAAAAAGAGCTGATTATACACTTTTTTCTTGTTTTTCACGTTATAATATAGTATCATAAGTGTACTATATAATGAGTGAGGAGCAGTGATGCCGTACTTACACTCTCTCTTTCTCCTCGCGCAGTAAGTTCAGACAATTTTTAGCGTTTCATAACGGGAACCTTTTTTTACGGGAGGACATAAAAATGAGAAGTATCAAAATTACATGGATTTTGGTTTCTACACTTTCGATACTGCTTTGTACCGCGGAAAACACATCCGCCGTTCCACCGGCAAATGACAACTGCTCAAGCGCTCAGGCAATAGGAAACGTAACCAACCAGTCGTTCAATACAACCGAAGCCACATTCGACGGTCCAGGCCATTATATCATTAGCCCTAATATCTGGTATGTCTATACGGCCCCATACACCGGTTGTGCCACGGTCAGCCTGTGCGGCAGCAGTTATGACACGATGCTGGCCGTCTATGACGGAAGCAGTTGTCCCCCGAGTCTCGGGGATTTGCTCGCATCCAACGATGATTACTGTTTCCGCCAGTCAGATGTGGTCTTCCCCGTAGTTGGCGGGAACCAGTATCTAATCGAAGTCGGAGGCTATTATCATGAGACAGGGACCGGTGTAATAAGCGTTAGTATCAGTGCTCAATCATGCCAGCCAACGAATGATTATTGTTACAATGCCGAGTCGATTGGTAATGTTACCAACCAGCCATTTAATACCCAATGGGCAACAACCGACGGTCCCGGTCATTGCACGACCGGTCCGAATATCTGGTATTGCTACACAGCCACTTATTCAGGTGACGTTACAGTAAGCTTATGCGGCAGCATGTTCGATTCCATGCTTGCAATTTACGATGGGTGCGGTTGCTATCCGTCCTCAGGCGATCTTATCGAATGCAACGACGATGGCTGTGAACCACCTTCTCATGCATCGGAAATAACATTTACAGCTACGGCCGGACATCAATATCTCATAGAAATCGGTGGCTACGATTCAGACTCCGGTCGGGGTTTCATTACAATAAGCGCCGCAGGACAACCGTCTCCCGACAACTGTGCCAACGCTGCGCCGATAGGTAACGTGGAAAATATGCCGTTCGATACGACATCCGCAACATTCGACGGCCCCGGCCTGTGTATGACAAGCCCCAATCTCTGGTATTGTTACACTGCTCCCTGCACGGATGATGTTACTGTCAGCCTTTGCGGCAGCAGCTTCGATACGGTACTGGCCGTCTATGACGAATGCGGATGCTATCCCACACAGTCAAGAGTGATAGCCTGCAACGATGACGCCTGCGGGCAGCAGTCGGAAATAACCTTCTCGGCTGTCGCCGGCAATCAATACCTCATCGAAATCGGTGGTTACGGCTCAGCAACCGGACAAGGCCTGCTTAGCATCAGTTGTGCCAGCGGCCCTTCTGTGAATCCCAACGACAACTGTTTTCTGGCACAACATATAGGCAATGTCGTGAACCAGCCGTTCAATACGACATCTGCAACATTCGACGGATCCGGCCTGTGTATGACAAGCCCCAATCTCTGGTATGTTTATACCGCTACATGCAATGGCGACGCTACAGTCAGCCTCTGTGGCAGCCAATTCGATACGAAGCTCGCGGTTTATTCCGGCAGCAACTGCTATCCGAGTTCCAGCAGATTAATCGGCTGTAATGACGACGCCTGTAACTATCAGTCGGAACTGACTTTCCCCGTTACGGCCGGCAATGATTATCTAATTGAAGTCGGTGGTTACGGCACAAATACAGGCCAGGGTGTTATTAGTATTACATGCGAAGGTTCGACCCAGGATAAAACGGACCTCGGTGACGCTCCGGATAGCACGAATAATTACAGTATGGCAATGACTGCATATCCCAAGGGCGGACCTTCGGGAACACAGGCACGCTATCCGACTGTCTTTAGCGACGGTAGCGGCATGGGACCTTACGGACCGATACATGCTAATGCCACGATTGTGGCAAATTTGGGCATGGCGGTTACGAATGAAAGCGAAGCCGACAGCGGATTCGATTCGGATGTCGTCAATAATATCAATCCGCTTACTAACTCACCGGACCTCGACCAAAAAGACGACGGAGTCATCTTCCCGGTAAATATGCCCAAATGCAGCTGGACTACATTTGACTATCGTGTCAATGTTATCGATCCTAATACGGATCTGTGGGTCAATGTCTGGTGTGACTGGAACCGTGACGGTGACTGGGACGACGACAGCTCGAATGATTCCAATCTTCTCTGTGCCGGAAGAAATGTCCCTGAGTGGGCTGTACAGAACCAGTACCTGTTCAATCTACCGGCCGGAATCAATACAATCACCACTCCGGCATTCCTGTCATGGCATAGTAAGGTTGATGCCGATGCTATCTGGATGCGGGTAACACTTTCGGAACAGCCATGGAGAGGCGGAAGCAATCCGGGCATGACCGGAAACGGTGGCTCCGGCCCGCAGGCGGGATACCTGATCGGAGAGACGGAAGATTATTACTTCACTCCAAAAACAGACTGCGACATGTGCCAGGATATGAACAATGACGGCGTTATCGATATGAACGACCTTACAATTGTCGTCAACAACTGGCTCGCATGTTGTCAGTGATACTTACTATAAATATGCTATGAATAAAGGGTTGGCGGCGTTCAAAACCGGCAGCCCTTTTTGTTTTAAATAGAAAATAATTTACCCACTGCATGTTTCAGATAAGTTTGCTCGCTTCCCTAGCAAAATATGTAATAATTATATCCGCTCCCGCACGTTTGATGGCTTTGAGCATCTCCATCATCGCCGTATTTCTGTCTAAAAGTCCCTTGTCGGCGGCACAATGGAGCATCATATATTCACCGCTGACATTATACGCTGCAACGGGACAATCGAAACGCTGCTTTGCTCTATAGATAATATCCAGAAAAGCAAGTGCCGGTTTGACCATTACAATATCGGCACCCTCTTCGATATCCAGAACAATCTCTGCCATTGCCTGGTCGCTGTTGGCAGGGTCCATCTGGTAAGTCTTGCGGTCGCCGAATGCCGGAGCCGATTCTGCGGCGTCCCTGAACGGCCCGTAGAAAGCGGAAGCATATTTCGCCGAATAAGACATAATCGCCACATCATGAAAATTATTTTCCTCCAAAGCTTCGCGAATATATTTGACCCGGCCGTCCATCATATCCGAAGGAGCGACAATATCCGCACCGGCATGGGCATGTGAAAGAGCCGTCCTTGCCAACAGCTCACAGGTAGCATCGTTATCTACCTTATCGTTTTCGATAACACCACAATGGCCGTGGTCGGTATATTCGCAGAGACAAACATCGGTAATAACAAGCAGCTCAGGAATCGCATTCTTGATTTCTTTAACAGCCCGCTGGACGACGCCGTCTTCGGCCCATGCCTGCGAGCCGACGGGATCTTTTTTGTCCGGCAAACCGAAAAGCAGCACCGCGGGGATTCCAAGCGAGGCCGTCTGACGGGCTTCGACGGCAATTGTATCGGGTGAAAAGTGAAAGCAGTCGGTCATAGACTTGATAGGTTCTCTAAGATTCTTGCCCTCACGAACGAATAATGGATACACGAAGTTGTCCGCCGAAAGGCTACTCTGGCGAACCAAACGACGCATCGAACTACTGCTGCGCAGCCTTCGCATCCTGTTTTGGGGAAAAGCCATTTCAAGCTCCTTAACATATACTGAGTTAAAATAATACCGTTATCGATATGTTTGCTCGATCGCGGCAAGCAGCCCGTCGAGCGTATACTCATCGGCCGTAACATCAACACAGATACCGTGACTTTCCAACTCCCTGGTAGTGACCGGCCCGATTGAAGCAATTTTAACCCCGCCCTGCCGGATCATTTCAGCGTCGATTTGTTCGAGAAATCCATCGACCGCAGAGGGACTGGCGAACGTCAACCAGTTAATTTCATTTCGGCCTATTTTTTTCAAAAACCAATCAGTTTCGTTTTTCTGCGTAACCGCAGTATAAATCGCAACATCATTCACGGTTGCGCCTCCTTTTCCCAGAAGCTCGACAAGCTCGTTGGAAGCTATCTTCGACCGCAGAAGCAGAACTTTTTTATCCCGCAGATTCGTGAAATTCAGAAGCTGTTTGCCGAATTCCTCACTGGTGAAAACACTTGGCACAAAATCGGCCTTTATGCCATACAGGGACAATTTTTCCGCTGTCCTGCCGCCTATCGCGGCGATTTTTGCCGAGGCGAATACTCTGGCATCTTTTCCCAGCTTCTCCAGAGCCTCGAAAAAGACAGTTACGCCGTTGCCGCTGGTAAAGACAATCCAGTCGTATCCGGAAAAACCCGACATTGCCCGCATAAAGTCATTTGTCTCTGTCAGAGAAATTAGCCGAAATGTCTCAAACTGCACCGGATTTCCTCCATGCGTGACAATCTTTTCCGCAAAATCGGTATTACCGGCGGCATCTCTTGTTACAACGATATTCCTGCCGAACAACGGCAGCTTCGTAAACCAGTCGAGGTTTATGTCACTATCGGCGGCCGCTCCTATAATGATAATCGCCGGCGGACCAATCTCGCTCTTTTCGCATGTTTTGCTAATTCCGGCCAGATGTCCCCTGATCATCCTCTGCGATGGGAAAGTCACCTCGGTGACTACTACCGCCGGTGTATTTTGGGACATCCCGTTTTTTATTAGCTTCTCGGCAATAGAACCGAGATTGCCCATCCCCATATAAAAGACAATAGTGCCGGGAAATTTCGCCAACAGTGACCAGTCGATATTACTATCCTTTTTTCCCTCGGCTTCTCTGCCGGTTATAAAAATCACCTGCGAGCTGTACTTCCTGTCGGTGAGCATAATGCCGGTATAGGCGGATACTGCTATCCCGGCGGTTATGCCCGGCACAATTTCAAAATCTATACCCGCTTCGGAAAGAGCTGCAACCTCCTCGGTGATTCTGCCGAAGATACATGGATCGCCGCCCTTGAGACGTACGACAGTCCGCCCGCCGGAAGCCTTCTCAACCAGCAGCCGATTGATTTGATGCTGTGTCACCGAGGCATCGCCGATGCGCTTGGGAACATGAATAATCTCGGTATCGGCGCGGGCATATTTAAGCAGTGCCGGATTGGCTAATTTATCGTAGATAATACAATCCGCTTTTTTGAAAACTTCTACACCACGAACGGTAATCAAATCGGCCCTTCCCGGCCCGGCTCCAACAAAATATACAAAACCATTATCCATAGCATATTCTTTACCGGCTAAGATACCAAAATTGCCCATGTAATGCCATTGATTTTATCTCTGCCGTTTTATATTACCTATCCTTTTTACAACTTTCAAAAGTCTAAATTATAATATAATATTGACGGAACAACCGGGAAAACATATAAAATTGAAGATATATAGGCATCATTAATTTGGCAGAATTGCTGTGACACTCGATTATTCACAAAGGGATCATGATGAAGCACACACTCAGAATCCAAACCATTTTGCTGTTATCGATATTTTCCGTAACGATCCGATGCGATGCATATGAAAATAATCAGGTTAAAAAACCCTGGGACAACGGGCGTCTAATCGTTTCGGAAAACAGAAGATTCCTGCAGCATGAAAACGGAAAGCCTTTTTTCTGGCTTGGCGATACCGGCTGGCTTCTGTTTGCAAAGCTCAATCGCGATGAGGTCCGGACATATCTCGAAAACCGTCGGCAAAAAGGATTTAATGTTATACAGGTAATGGTGCTTCACGGAATTCCCCAGTTTAATATATATAAAGACTCGGCTCTGGCAGATAATAATCCCGCCGAGCCCCTAACGACGCCGGGGAATAATCCGGACGTCGAATCGGAATACGATTACTGGGACCATGTCGATTATGTCGTCGAGACGGCGGCAAAAAAGGGAATCTACATCGCGATGGTTCCGACATGGGGAAGTAATGTTCAAAGAAGGCGTAATTTTTTTGATGTGGAAAGGGCCAGTGCATACGGCAAATGGCTGGCCGAACGTTACAGGGGAAAACCCAACATCATCTGGATTAACGGCGGTGACACAAGAGGAGATCAAAACACAGATATTTGGCGGGCACTTGGGACAACACTGCACGAAGAAGATCCGAATCACCTGATGAGCTTTCATCCGTTCGGCAGGACACAATCATCGACCTGGTTTCACAACGATGATTGGCTGGACTTCAATATGTTCCAATCCGGCCACAGGAGATACGACCAGATGGATCCGAACGACGATATATCAACATGGAAAGGAGAAGATAACTGGAAATATGTGCTGGAAGATTATGCCAAAACCCCTAAGAAACCAACTATCGACGGCGAACCATCATACGAAAATATCCCGCAGGGATTGCATGATCCCCGGGAGCCTTTTTGGAAAGACAAAGACGCAAGACGTTACGCATATTGGTCGGTCTTTGCCGGTTCGTTCGGACATACCTATGGAAACGGCGCCGTTATAGGTATGCGCAAACCACGTCCAGGCAGAAGTTCCCGCAGGATACGCATCTACTGGTACAATGGAATCAATGACCCCGGCGCCGGCCAGATGCAGTATCTAAAGGCTCTTATTCTCTCGCGTCCGTTTTTCGAGAGGGTATATGACCCGTCCATTATTATCGAAAACGGCGAGAAATACGATTTTGTCATCGCCACCCGCGGGAAAAGTTACGCACTTATTTATACCTATACAGGACGCGAATTCGAAGCGGCTCTTGGAAAAATATCCGGCGATAAAATAAACGCATACTGGTACAATCCGCGTGACGGCAAATCGGAATTTTTAGGCAGCTTCGAAAACAAAGGTATGCGAACTTTCGATCCACCCGGTGATAAATCCGAAGGTAACGACTGGGTCCTGATCCTGGATGATGCTTCCAAAAAGTTTCCCGTCCCCGGCAACGATTGAAAACAAACTCCCCAAGAGATAATCAGTTGGTTTTTCATAATAAATACGGAGAAAAGAGATTTTTTGCGCACATTTTGGGGGCGAAATTACACTATAATAACAGAAGCCGATATCGGCAAATTCATATATGAATTGGTGGAAAAGTTTTGAATCCGGATTCGGAAATACAATTAGTTGAAGCCGCCCAAAACGGCCATTTGGAAAGCTTCGGAATTCTCTACGAGCGTTATCACAGCTCCATGGTCGCTCTGGCGTATTCGATGCTGTCCGACCGGGATCTCGCAGAGGATGCCGCTCAGGAAGTTTTCGCCGCAGCATGTCGTGACATTGCAAAATTGAAAAGTAAAGAGAAGTTCGCCGCATGGCTGGCCGGAATTTGCCGCAATACGGCACGGCAAATGCTAAGGTCCAAAGGCAGGGACACTATCCTGACGGATGGACAATTGACGGTCTCATCCACAAGTGACGGGGACAGCCAACTCCGGACGGTTGTTAGCCGGGCTATCCAGCAACTCAAACCGGCCGAAAGGGAACTGATTGTTCTGAGATATTACGACAATCTGCCTTACGAGCGGATAGCTTCTGTGCTTGATGTCTCCATTCAGGCGGTAAACGGCCGGCTTAACCGAGCAAAACGCAAGATTGCAAAGTATTTGAAACGTAACGGTTTGACGGGAGATGATTATGAAACGTCCTGAAAACAACGAATGGCTCGATAAAGTATTGAGCGAGACAATCGGCTCGAAAAAACCCCGGGCGGACTTCGAGCACTTCAAGCGAAAACATCCCGATGCCGTTGAAATGCTAACCTCGCGGGCCGGTGCTAATTCGGCATCCAGAGACCCGCTAACAATAAGGAATATAATTATGAAAAGCCCATTCACAAAAATAGCCGCTGCGGCGGTGTTAATTATCGCGGCATTCGTAGGAGTACGCCACTTCGGTGGTTCGATTGATGGTACAACCGTGGCTTTTGCTCAAATAACAGAAAATATGAATAAAATGCCCTGGATGCATACCGTAGTGGAAGGAGCAGGCGAGAGACTGGAAGTCTGGTATAGCTATGAGTTCAGTATTAAGGTTAGCAAACACGCTAATGGAGAGATCAAATATAAGGATTTTCGGAAACGGGTCCTACAAGTCTACGATCCGGAAACCTCTACGGTCACGTTTTCGCATATGATGCCTGATGCGCAAGCGGGAATGGGTGACTCAGCGCTGGATTTCCCTAAACTTGCAATAAAGTTATTTGAGGACGCCGGCGAGAAAGTCGTCCAGGAGACAGGCAAGTACAAGGGAAGAGATGTAAAGATTTTCAAGATGAGCGGGTTTCTGGGCGGTATGGATATGAAGGTCGAGATGACTGTCGACGCCGAGAAGAACATACTGCTGTTCCTTAATCAGAAAGCCGAAAAAGCCGGCAAACTGGCAATGGAAGCAAACGGTTACTTTGACTATCCGGAAAATGGACCTGAGAGTATTTACGATGTAGGTATCCCCAAGTCGGCAAAAATCGTGCGCAGCGAAAAAGAAGAGGAAAAAAAAGCCTATGATAAGGCCTTTGAAGAAGCAATTTTAGTGATTGACGCCAGGGAGGATTGGCCTGAACCTCACGATCTTGTGATGAAGTACTGGCAAGCCAGAAACGCAAAGAATTATGACGACCTGGCGGTATTCTGGCCCGGCTCGGCGACATGGAATCGCCAAGCTCTTGAAAAAGAAGAGCCCATTGAATACGTCTTTGACGAAGCTCAGTCAACAGAAACTCAAGGACATATCATTGTTCCGTATTCTACAAAAAACTACTTTGGCAAGAACGGTAAATACAGCTTGAAAATGAGACTGTCCAACGAGAAAAGCAGCAAGGGGCGATATTACATCATCTCCGGAAATTGACCACTGGAGCAATGGTTGTAACATACAAAAGAATTATTCTCAGAATCCATGGCTGGGCTTTTAGGCTTGGCCTTTTTTATGTGCTGATGGTAAGAAAATTTTTTATTTTTGTTTATGTAAAAATCCGCCGCTAATTCGTTATGATATATAGACGTACGCTATAACCAAGGCTATTAGGTAAACCTTAAATGCTGGAAGACAAGCTGCTTGTAATCAAATGCCGTCACGGCGACAAAGATGCGATATGCCGGATTTACAGCAAATATAAAAATTACTTACTGACACTTGCCAGAGCCCTTGTCGGAGAACAGACAACGGCCGAGGATATTGTCCACGATGTTTTTGTGAAATTTGCTAAGGCAGTCGGGCAGTTCCGACTTACCGGCAGTCTCAAAGGCTACCTTGCAACGTGTGTGTGTAATCTTGCTCGGGATAAAATTCGTGAAAGAGCAAGGCAAAACAAAGCCCTGGAATCGGCCGAACACATCCCCAGGGACTCGGAAAATCCGGAGCAACTTGCAATCGACGGCGAAGAATTATCACAACTGAGACTGGCGATACGTCAAATTCCATACGAGCAGCGGGAAGCAGTTATCCTGCATCTCAAAGGCGGTATGAAATTCAGGGAAATCGCCGGACTGCAAGGCGTCTCGGTCAGCACAGTTCACGGCCGATATCGTTATGGATTAGATAAACTGCGGTCATTATTAAACAGTGAGGCCTAAAAATGAAACCTGCAGAAAATATAGAACAGATGGTCAAAAAATTGAACGATTCAACCAGTGCCGAAATGGACGAGCGGGTACTCGGAGACGTTTTACAGGCACTGGAGCAATCTCAAAAAACAACAACTCCAAAAAGGAGATTTATTATGAAAAGTCCAATTACAAAATTTGCCGCAGCGGCGGTGATAATTATCGCTGTATTAATAGGCATAGGCCACTTCGGTAGAAATGGCTCGTCTATAGCACTTGCTGATATTACCGAGCAATTCGAATCGGTGCCTTTTTTCAACTTAACCATATACCTGAGCTATGACACATCGGCCGAGGCAAAAAAAGTAGAAATATGGAAATCCGGCGATTCCCGTTTCAGAGTACATGAAGAAAACAAGGTGATTTTTGCAGGCTTCTCGAATGGGGAAATAAACATCGTAGCATTCGACAAAACAACCAGACAACCGACAAATCCGATGGGATTTTCAAGCTTTATCTTAGAGGACCTGCACTCGGATGGAAGGTTTTCGCTCGATACTATCATTAACAGCATCCCTTCCGAAGAAGGGATTACATCTGTCAAAACCGCCTATACAGCGGCATCAGAAGAAACTGTCGTTTTCGAAATAAAACACAAGGAAACGCCGGAATGGATTTCGATATGGGCTCTTCGCGATAGCAAATTGCCCGTTCGAATGTGCTTTCATGACCCGAGAACCGGCGAATTCGGCGATTTCTTCTTCGACTACTCGGAACAAAAAGAAGCTGAGTTCTTCGACCCCGAGGCATTCACAACTCAATAAAAGACAAACGAAAACCCCCGATTCACAAAAGGCCGGGCCTGCTTAGCCCGGCCTTTTTTTATGCGCAAATTCAATGATAAATCCTCATGCTATACGCGATAAAATCCATAACATATTAAATTGTTCGTTTATCACAACTGTTGCCTTGATTTTTTCGATTAATTAATATATAATCATATCGGCGTACAAACAGCCTTATAAAATCTTCAATTAAGGAAAAATTTTAAGTCTGCTGTATCGTCTCCGGCTTATTTAATGAGAAAATGAAAACAATGTAACAGACTGCTTTTGAGAGGGTGCCGAAAATGACAAAGAAAATCACATACACGCTGGTTTTAATGTTAGTTTTCGTCTTCACTGCGAATCCGGCACAGGCAAAGCTTGTAGCATGCATAGGAGACAGCATTACATACGGTTCAACGATCATTGACAGGACATACAACTCTTATCCGGCTCAATTGGGCCGGATGCTGAAAGAGTTCGATAATCAATGGGAAACTTATAACTATGGCGTAAGCGGTGCAACACTGCTGAGAAAAGGCGACAGGCCCTACATCCAGCAAAGCGCATACACTCAGGCCCTGGCGGCGAATCCGGACGTTGTTATCATTAAGCTGGGAACTAACGATTCCAAACCCCAGAACTGGGTGTACAAGGACGAATTTATCTCCGACTACTTGGACCTTATCGATTCGTTCGCCGGATTACCAAGTAATCCCGAGATCTGGATTTGCAAGCCTGTCCCCGTATATGCCGAGCTGGCCGGCATTACTAACCCAATAGTTCAGAATGAGATAATTCCATTAATAGACGAGATTGCACAACAAAGAGATGTGCAGGTCATCGACTTATATACTGCACTTAGCAGCGTACCCGATTTATTTTCCGACGGCGTCCACCCGAACGCAGAAGGCGCAAAATTGATTGCCGAGGCAATTGTCCTGGCACTTACAGGCATAAGAGCAATGCCCGACTTTAACGGAGACGCCAGAATAGACTTTCAGGATTTCGCCTTACTTACTCAATACTGGCTCGGGAACGAACCGACGCCGGAGAATGCGGCATTCAACGGCGACGGCATAGTTGATTACAGGGACCTGGTAAGCCTGGCTCAATACTGGCTCAGGGAATTCGGTTTTGCCGCTCACTGGAAACTGGACGAGGCAGAAGGTAGCATCGCCCACGACAGCGCCGACGGCAATGACGGAACTGTATATGGTGACCCAATCTGGCAACCTGAGAGCGGCATGATAAACGGAGCACTGCAGTTCGACGGCATTGACGATTATGTCGAAACGGCCTTCGTACTGGATCCATCGGATGGACCGTTCAGTGTGTTTGCCTGGATCAAAGGCGGCGGTCCCGGTCAAGTGATCATAGCCCAAACTAACTCGGCAAACTGGCTGTATGCCGATACTATAGAAGGAAGATTAATTACGGATCTTAAACCTTCGGGGCGATCTGCTTTCCCGTTGAGTTCACAAACAATCATCACTAACGACGAATGGAACTACGTTGGTTTTGTGTGGGACGGTTCGTGGAGAAAACTCTTTCTCGACAATACCATAGTAGCCCAGGATCCACAGACCTACCTCGTTGGCTCGAATAACGGCCTATATATCGGAACCGGCAAACAGTTGGGACCGGACACTTTCTTCTCCGGCCTGATCGACGATGTCCGCATTTATGACCGTGCTATAACACCTTAAACAAAATCGCTTATTCTTAAACTTCTCAAAACCGCGATTCGAATTTATAGCTGCCGGAACCGATTTGATAAATCCGGCGGTCTGCCTCCGACCGCAGAAATTTCACTCCCTGTTGATCGCCCGGTTTGCGGCCTGATTCGGTAACCTCGCCGTTAGGACGAACCGGCAGCCATACTGTGGCGGTTGTGTTGGCGGGAATGGTGACGCTCAGAGTGAATTTATCGTCTTTACGCTCCCAACGCACGGAAATCCGGCCGCGGATAGATTCATAAGTAGCCGCCGCCCATGTCAGGTCACCTACCGGCTGCGGCCGAATGACGATATTCTTAAAACCGGGCTGGTTCGGATCCGTATCTATACCAACCAGATAACGGTAGAACCATTCGGTGATTTGCCCCAGCATGAAATGATTGTGCGATGAACCATGATTGGCATCCCACGCCTCGGTCAAACTGGTTGCTCCCATTTTCAACTGGTAACCATAACCGGGTTTTTCATCCTGATTTATCATCTCGTAAATTACTTCGGACCGGTTACCCTGAGCCAAAGCCAGCAATAAATATCTAAATCCCACATCCCCGGCGGTAACCGCATTACCGCGTTGCTTTACATCGCGAACCAGGGCATCCAGCACTGTCCGGCGTTCTGACGGCTCAGCTAATTCCATTACCAGTGCCAGGGCGTTGGAACACTGAGAACCGGTGCCGAACTGGCCGGCCAGCTCATGATCGGTATCCGCATGGTAAAATCGGTCGCGGTAAGCCCGGCGAATTTCTTTCGCTTTCTCTTTGTATCGGCGGGCATCTCCATCTTCTCCCAGAATCTTCGCTATATCAGCGGCAAGCTTGTGGTCATAGTAGAAAAAAGCCGAGGCGGTGACTTCGGAGGGAGTCAGCTCCGCTCGTGACGATTTTTTAGGCCCGACATCGTACCAGTCACCTAAACCTTCGTCGAGGATGTTGTCTTCGGCCCGGCTGTCCAGATAGGCCAGGTACCGCTTCATTGCCGGAAAGTACTGCCTGAGAAGATCCGTATCGCCGGTCCACAGATAATGCTGCCAGGGCACAACAATAAACGAAGCTCCCCATTCGGCGGCCGCCCGGAAGTTTCCTCTAAATTCGACATACTCGGGGGCAATATTAGGTACCAGGCCGTTTTCCAATTGTGAATCGGCCATGTCGTTCATGCCCTTGATGAAGATGCGTGACACATCGAATTCATATCGAAACGACGGGCCGTTGAGGTGATACTGCTCCAGCCAGCCGAGTTTCTCCCGGTGCGGGCAATCGGTCAGAACCGAGACCATGTTGGAACGCTGCGCCCAGCGGACCAGATTTCGAATCCGCCCTAACAGCGGATTGGAACAGTCAAAGCTGCCCACCGGATCGGCAACCGAATGAACCACAACTCCCTCAATTTTTTCCAGTTTCGGCAATGCCCCCCCGGTTGGCGCCGGAAAACGTTCTGCCTGCAGATAACGGCATCCGACATAGAAAAACTGCGGGAACCATGTTTCTTCGTCATCGGTAGCTTTAGTGTACTGCCAGTACGCCGGCCCGCGGTTTCCGCCGCAGGTTCCACGGTTAATTGTTCCGTTCGGAAATAAGACTTCGGCATGGGTTAAACGCACAGTCGAGCCGGCAGGCCCGCTGACCCGGATACGAGGCATATAGCTGGTGTTCTGGCCGAAATCAACCACCTGCATATTGTCAGGCAGGTCATTGATGCTAACCGGCTGAATTGTCTTGATTGCCTGTATGGGCGGAGCGGCACAACTTAGGCCGCGCAAATCCCCTTTAGGGCGAACCAGCAGCCTTGCCGCATCCCATTCAAGATCGTCGAAACCGGGAAGATTCCAGTTCTCCTGAACCTTACGGGCATCGTAATCTTCGCCGCCATAGATATCGTTGAATGTCACGGGCCCGGAGTGCACCCGCCAGGATTCGTCCGTTCCGACGATATCACAGGTCCCGTCCTCGTATTCTATCTGAATCTGTCCGATGGCCCTCTTGGGGCCGAAGGTGCCCTGGAACTTGCTGAACCTGTCACGCCTCTCGGTATGGTACATACCGTCACCCAAGGTTAGACCGACGACGTTGTCTCCCTTTTTAAGTAATGCCGTTACGTCGAACGTATCATACAGACAGGTTCTATAGTAATTCGTCCAGCCGGGACTGATAAGATTTTTCCCTGCCTTTTCGCCGTTGATAAACAGTTCATATTGTCCCAATCCGCATATATACACCAGAGCGCGTTTCACTTTTGATTCGACGGCAAACTCCTTGCGGAACAGCTGTGATTCGCAGACCCGGGGCGCAACGATCCATCGGCCTTTCCAGTCGGACATTTTCAATAATCCCATAGTCCAGTTTGCCGGGGCGCTCCAGTCGGAAGGCTTTCCGTCGTTATCCCATACACGAACCTTCCAGAATACCTGCTGAGAAGACTCCAGCGTTTTTCCCCCGTAAGGCAAATGTGTCGTCTGGTCTGACATTACTTTGCCGCTGTCCCAAAGGTCTGCCGCGTCCTGAGCCAGAAGACTCGGATTGGATGCGGCCAGGATTTGGTAGGCCGTTTGTTTCCGATCCCGGTTATCACTTTCAACCCACCAATACAAACGCGGCTCTGCCAAATCCACTGCCATAGGATTTTCGGCTAATTCACAGCGCAAATGAGTCGGATTCAGAGCAAAAGTGGTGCTGACAAATAACAGTGGAAGTATTGTGAAGACAAAGCTTGTTTTACTCATGGTTTTACCTCGGTATTAAATTTTTTCGAATTAAAAGCTGCATTTTCAATCGCAGTTAATGCTATATTAAATATATACCCTGCTCACCGTCAAGATTTAAGCCGGGCCCTATTAAACACAATCAGTTTTATGTTTATATATAGAAGAAACTTATGCCGACAAACTGAAAAAATGGCACAAAATAACACTATCCCTTTTATTTCAAAGAGCTTACATTATTTCTACCATTTTGCTCATCCTGAGCTTGTCGAAGGATTGGGTTCGTTTTTTCAAATTGTTTAGCCGTAGCCTGTTCGGCTACGGGCACCCTCCCGGACAAGTCCAGGGGCCAACCGAAATTGGGTTCGTTTTGCATTTTTTACCAAATTCATAACTTTCGGATTTCGAGTTTAGAATTTCGTGTTTCCGGCCGTAGGCCGGCGAATTGGGTTCGTTTTTCAACCGCAGATTTCGCGGATTGACGAGGATTCCACCTATTTACTTGTTATCAAAGAGCTTATGACATATTGCCTATTTTAACATTGGGTTCGTTTTGCTTTTTTTTCTGTTTTCTGTCTCCTGTATTCTGTGTTCTGCCGTTAGGATTGGGTTCGTTTTGCATTTTTTTTTCACGGCCAATCCACTCAAGCTGGCTTGAGGGCTGATATGGAATTTTTGATTTTTGAGTCATGGTTTTGCGATTTGACATTTGCATTTTGAATTGTAAAATCCCATCCGCCATACATTGCTCGCCGTATGCTATGTATTATTATACCAGCGTTCGGCCGAATGTAAGGAGAATTCCCCATTTTTAGCCGAAAAATGTCCATGACTCGCCACTGATCGTTATCCTCAATGAAGTGAAGGATCTCGACAACAAATATTGAAATAATCCACATTTTTTATAAAAAATTCAAAAATTTCGGCTTTTCCAATCAATGATCGGCTGCCCACAGACGCCTTATGAATAGTGGCTCGTTGCTTGTAGCTCGTATTTCGTCTAATCGCTGAACGCTGTCCAATGTCCTTTATAAAATACGTAGTCACCACAATTGACAAATTTCAATAACAATTGTCAATATATGCTCTGTACTCCGCACCATTCTTTGAAAGAAGAATCAATATTTTCGTATTCACAAGTGACTTAATATCAGACAAAAAGTAAGTTATTGCTTTATGAAAGGAGGTAATCAGTCAGTGTCGTAAGCAGAAAGTTTTTGTCGAAATGTTGTGTATTCTCATATCTAACGAATCTTTGTAAAAACAATTAGAAAATTGAGGAGGATTAATGATGAATTCAAAAACAACTCTCAGTATTGTAACATGCTTATTATCAATTTTAATATTAGCAGTGCCAGCTAATGCAGCACTCGATCTTAATACCTGGACTGAAAACCTCATAGCGGATGATACCGCAGGTATTGGATATGTGATTAACTCACCGACTATGACGACAACTCAAAGTGGGGGCTTAACTCGTTCAATTTTATTTAGCGGAACTAATGACCGTAATTATATGCTGGAAGGTTCGGTTAAAGTTGCCACAACTTTTGACGATGATTTCTTTGGTTTCGTAGTCGGTTATAATGATAATGATTATTCAAACCCAAGCGCTAACTATATCCTTATAGACTGGAAACAGGCCGACCAGTATACCGATTTTGGCTCTGGTACAGTACTTGGAACCGATGGGCTGGCTCTTTCGACTGTTACAGACTCTGTTGCAGGTGAAATTCAGGGGAATACTTATGCTTGGGAACATTCAGGGCCAATTACTGAACAGTTGCGAGCTGATGTGCTTGGCCCAATAGGCTGGACTGACAATCAGACTTATGATTTCAAGCTGGTATATATGCCGGGAAGGGTCCAGCTCTTTATCGATGGGTCGCTTGAACTGGATTATACCGGGACTTTCAGCGATGGCAGCCTGGGTTTATATCAGTTCTCGCAAAGGAATATTCAATTCAGTAATCTTTCGATGTCTGTTATTCCTGCTCCCGGAGCTATCTTTTTGGGCGGTCTTGGTGTAAGTCTTGTTGGCTGGCTGCGCAGACGAAACACAATTTAGACTTCAAGATCCTATGGATATTTTTTTTATTTCTCACTCCGCGCTGCAGGGGCTATTTTGTATTTCCATTTTCTTTGTGTGGCTCGAAAAATTTGCCGTAAAAAGGGAGTGTGTAAAAAAATATTGCAAATATTCGGGGCTTTACTATAATAGCCGCTTGTTTATGCGTGATGTACAGGCACGTAATACGAAATACGCAGTGTGAAAATGGGAGAAATTCCAATGGAACAAGTAGCAGCAGAAACGATAATCGACTTATTCGGCGAAACATTACCTTCGCTGGAACAACTAAAAACATTGGCCGGACAGGTTCATTCCAGTGAAAAGAACCAAATGGATTTCAGCCAGCAGGTGGAATCACATATGTCCGAGACATCCAAACAGACCTTAGATGCATTGGGCATCGGCCTGTTTATTCTGGGCAGAAACGCCGAAGCTATCGAGAAACTGCAAAAGGCAAAAGACTGCAAGGAGAAATTCATCTATTTAGCCTTCGCCCAACGCCGGATAGGTGAATTCGACGAGGCGATTAAAAACCTGCAAAAAAGTCTCGAACACCAGGCCGATACTCTGAGCATCAACCTGGAAAAAGCGGCGACGTTTCGGTACGCTGCAAATTACGAAGCGGCCGCGAAGGAACTAAAGGCATGCGCGAACTTCGAGAATGTAAGTGCCGAATATCATTACCAGTTCGGGCGGCTGCAGGAATTTCAGGGTTTGTACGACCAGGCAATGGAAAATTACAGAAAAGCGGTGGAACTATCTCCAACCCATCAAAAGGCCCTCTTTCACCTTGCTTTTCGCTGCGACCTTTCCGGCGACGAAGATACGGCCATGGATTACTACAGGCAAATCGCATCGAGCAGCCCGGCCTACGTAAGCGCGCTGCTGAATCTGGCTGTGCTCTACGAAGACAACGAGCAGTTCGACAAGGCGGCACAATGTGTCGAAACCGTCCTCGAGACCCACCCGAACCATCAAAGGGCAATCCTGTTTGAAAAAGACATCGAGAGCTCGAAAACAATGTTCTACGACGAGGAAAAGGAAAAGAAGAAAACCCGCAAGAGCCAGATTCTCGAGACGCCAATATCCGACTTCGAATTGTCGGTGCGAAGCAGGAACTGCCTCAAGAAAATGAAGATTCAAACGCTCGGAGATCTGCTTAACATCACCGAGGCGGAACTTTTATCTTACAAAAACTTCGGCGAAACCTCGCTCAAAGAAGTAAAATCCATTCTCGAGCCTAAAGGCCTGAAATTAGGCTTATCCCTCGAGGAAAAACAATTTCCTACGCTCGAGACCTCCGAGGGTACAATAATAACCGACCAGGACCAGGGACTATTGAACAAGCCCATAGATGATCTCCAGCTCTCGGTACGCGCCAGAAAATGCCTGCAAAAACTCAATATTCGCGTAATAGGCGAGCTTTCATGCAGGACCGACGCCGAACTTCTCGGCTGTAAAAACTTCGGCGTTACGAGCCTTAACGAAATTAGAAAATCACTCGGAGACCTTGGAATATCCCTGCGAAGTTTAGATTAACTCACAGATTCTATTCAGGAAATTTGTTGTTTACCGGCAATATCCATCCGACGGGAATACCGGCGAAAATCGTTTTCAGAACAGTTAGCCGGGAATTTCTCCTGGCATTAATCGGCCAAACAGCAATCCTTCTTCTTTTAGCAGTACTTTTGTGCGGCTGTAAAAAAAGACAGCTCGTGACGCCCACTCCGCAAATGGACACCGATCCACAGTATTGGGTGAGAGTTTTACTTCTCAACGATATTAACGACTGTACACTCGAGATAACTTCGGCTTTCGGTGTTGATAATGCAGATCCAAACCTGCAAAAACAAGACGAGTCAGCCGGCTTCGAAAAACCGGACGGCCCGGTCAATATCCGTTTGGTAGATAACAAAATAGAAATCTCCGGCAAATCATTCTCCGACGCACAAATCATAATTTCCCCCGATGAGCCGTATATATTTAAGCTGAACGGCAGAGATTATCGGGGGAAACTAAAACTCATTACTTCTCCGGACGGAAGCTCTTTCGACGCTATTAATATCGTTCCCATCGAATCATACTTAGCCGGGGTGGCCGGCGCCGAGATGCCCAACTACTGGGAGCCGGAGGCACTCAAGGCCCAGGTGATTGCGGCAAGGACGTATTGTTTATATACAAAAAAACGTTTCGGCAGGAATCGTGACTGGGACGTTGGAAAAACGGCCGCTCACCAGGTTTATAAAGGACTCGGTGCCGAATCGGCCGCGATATGGAACGCCGTTAACCAGACAACAGGAATGGTCCTGACCTGTAAACAAAACGACGGCACAGAAGAGATTTTTCCCGCCTATTACAGCTCGACCTGCGGCGGACATACGGAAAACAGTAAAAATGTCTTCGGAGAATCTTTCAAACCACTGACCGGTGTGCCCTGCCCATATTGCCAGGATGTGGCCAAGCCGAAATTTTTCTTCTGGCCGATGGTCAGATACGACAAAACAGAAATCACCGACAGGTTAACCCAGAGATACGAAAAAATCAGACGGCTCGGTTACATCGCTGATATTAATATCGCCAAACAAAGTGATTACGGAGATTTTTCCCGAATGGCCATGATCGAATTGCACGGTACGAACGGCGAAAAGGAATTTATCAGGGCCGAGGACTTTCGTCTGGCAATCGATTCGAGCGGCAGAAAAATAAAAAGCGCATGCTTCGAACTCGAAGATTTGGACGATAGCTGGGCTTTTTTATCAGGCAGAGGCTGGGGGCACGGTGTCGGGATGTGTCAATGCGGAGCCGAGGGGATGGCCAGATGTGGGAAAACTGCAGAAGAAATTCTGTCTTATTATTATCCGGAAACCAAAATATTAACACTCGAATATTAATATCCGACAAATTTACTCCCATAAACCGCGAATCTATGCTAAAATCTAACTTTCTTGAAATTATGGACTTATATAATATTTTAGATAATTTAACTCGAAATTACAGCCTCGATGCCATTGAGGTTGCCGGATTAAGGATATATGAGTAACTTTCAAATTATTAACGAAGATTCTCATTCGTCCGCCAGAGCGGGATTATTGACGACCGCCCACGGTCAGGTGGAAACTCCTGCTTTTATGCCGGTCGGAACAGCCGGGGCAGTAAAAGGGATAACTCCGGAGCAGCTCAAACAGACCGGTGCTTCGATAATTTTAGCAAATACATACCACTTGATGCTCAGACCCGGGGTCGAGACAGTAGAAGAACTCGGCGGACTCGGCAAATTTATGAGCTGGGATGGGCCGATTCTGACCGACAGCGGCGGTTATCAGGTCTTTTCGCTTAGCCCCTTAGTGAAAATCGACGACGACGGCGTGGAATTTGCCAGCCACATAGACGGGGCGAAAGTATATCTGGATGCGGAAAAAGCCACAGAAATCCAAAACCGTCTCGGTGTCGATATTATCATGTGTTTCGACCAGTGCACGGCCTTCGGGGCAAACGAGGCAGAAGTAAAAAAAGCCGTAGAAAGAACTATCCGCTGGGCAAAACGCTCCAAAGCCGCTCATACCAACAAGAACCAGCAATTGTTCGGAATAGTCCAGGGCGGCATAAATCCTGAATTGAGAGGATGTTGCGCAAAGGAGCTTGTCGATATAGGCTTCGACGGCTATGCAATCGGCGGATTGAGTGTCGGTGAAGGTCATGAAAATATGATAAGCACCGTCAAACATACGATTCAGTACTTACCGCTCGATAAACCCCGCTACCTGATGGGCGTGGGCACGCCAGCGGATATCATAGCCGCGGTCGAAGCCGGTATAGATATGTTTGATTGTGTTTTACCAACGAGAAACGGCCGAAACGCCTATGCTTTTACTCAAAACGGCCCTTTAAGGCTTAGAAATAATGCCCATATCACGGACAGCTCACCGATCGAACGCGACTGCGAATGCTATTGCTGCCGGAATTTCAGCCGGGCTGCCATCCGGCACTTTTTCAATTCGTCTGAGATGTTAGGCCCAATATTGATCTCAATACACAATTTGACGTTTTACCAGAGACTTATGACAAAAATAAGAAATGCCCTCAAAGAAGGTCGATTCTCCAATTTATCAAAAGAATTCACTATTGATAAATCATAAAAATTGGTTACTATGTACGGTTTGTCCTGCGGTTCCGCCGCCGGTTCAGATATGATGAAACTCGATTTTCATTAAATGAAGGGAATATGAGAATGGACAATATATGGATATTAGCCCAAACAGACGGCAATAGTGCACCGTCAGGTATCTCCTCTGTGCCGGCAAACTCAGAAGGTGAAGCTGGAACGACTGTTCCAGGCGACCCGAATAACGGGATGTCTGGTCAACAACAAGGAAGAAGGGATCCTTTCTCCCTCTGGCTCTTTTTGCCGTTGATAATACTAATGATATTTATGTTCTTCAGGGCGCCACAAAAACAGAAACAGCAGCGGAAGAAATTAGAGCAATCGCTCGAGAAGAACGACAAGATCCTGACCATCGGCGGAATAATCGGGACGATTGTCGATATCAAGGACGATGAAATAACTTTGAAAATCGATGAGTCAAACAATACGAAGATAAAAGTTCGCCGTTCGGCGATAGGGAGAAACTTGTCAAAAGATAAGTAATACTAATTTCCGCCGGACAATGGTATTTTGCATACGGCCGAATCCCGGCCTGAAAAAGTAAAACACGAAACGGACAACCTGAAACACGAGGATGTTTTGAACAAAGGCCTTAAAATATCGTTAATTATCATTTTAGCAATCACCGGTCTTTCATTTACGCTGGCATTGATTATCTGCAATCCATATATATTTAATAAAGTGCGAATATGGAGACTCACGAGAGACATGACCGGAGGGACAAGTATTATCTATGAAATCGACACTACAGGTATGAGCGAGGAACAAAAGAAAAACCTCTCGCAAAAAATGATTTTGGTATTGCAAAAACGAGTTGATCCACAGGGAGTTCGGCCGATTGTATGGCGTCCGTTAAGTGATACGCGCTTCGAAATACAGATTCCACCAGATCTGAAATATCTAACGGCAAAAGACATCCAGCGGATGCTCAAAGGCGCCGGGATATTAGAGTTTCGAATACTGCCGACGGAAGGACATCCGGATGTGGACATGGCGGCAATGAATGGTTATCTCGAACGTCTTCAGGAAAAAGGTCCCAAACAAGCTTCGGATAAAGAATATATCTGGTGTGAAATAGAAAATTTCGTTGAATGGCGATCAAGTGATTCTCAACAACGACCAACGATTGTTGGCACATTAGGGGATAAATATTATGTTTTAGCCAGCAATAAGGCAGGACAGGTAATGTTGCATAGCCCCGGGACAAGGGACTGGAAGCTTGATCGTGTTTATCCAACATCGGATCATATCGGACGTAGAGCAATCGGTTTTGTTATGGATTATATCGGTGGAAAGCTCATGGCAGAGATCACAGGCAACAATACCGGCCGACCTCTGTGTATTCTTCTCGACGATATCGCCATCTCAGCGCCGTGTATAGAAGAAAGAATTCCCGGACGTGGTATAATTACCGGTAATTTCACTGAAACAGAAACCGCAGATATAATCAACAAGCTAAACGCCGGCAGTTTGCCGGCCAAACTGATAGAAAAACCCGTTGTAGTAAAGACAATTGATGTAAATATCGGTTCGTAAAAACCGATAAAACTAAATATATAATAACTCAATATGAAACAGAGAAGCAGGAACCATTAGGAAGCAAATATGAACAAGAATTTGTGGCCAAAAATCGCATTAATTATCGTTTTAGTAATCCTCGCGGCATGGACTTTATATCCCGTAGATAAGACCCTGAAACAAGGTATAGACCTCGCAGGCGGGACAAGCCTTATCTACGAGATAAACACGGTCGATCTGACAGAAGCCGAAAAGAACAACCTGTCTCAAAAAATGATAACAGTTCTTCGAAGGCGAATAGACCCGGCGAATATCCAAAACCTCATCTGGAGACCGCAGGGCAACACCCGCTTCGAGATACAAATGCCTTTGGCAAGCTCGGAAGCTATCGAAAAACGTAACAGCTTCAAAGAAGTCAGAGACGAGCTTCTCGGCGAAAATATCAGCCGCTCTGAGATCATTCAGTCACTTCGGATACCGAGCGACCAAAGATCTACTCTATTCGCAGAGTATTCGCAAAACGACCCCAACAAAATAAAAATTCTCGATGACCTCGCCGCGGTTTACGACCAGCGGCAGAAGCTGCAGGCAGAAAGAGACGACTATTCTGCCAGGCTCGAAAACGCTATAAGTGAAATATCATCGGCAGGTATCGATACAGACAGGATCGTGCACAACGTCGATCAGTGGAAAAATCTGCCGGAACAGGAACTCCGGAAAACATTAGCGGAAATTTCCGATGCAAATGACATTATTACCCTGATCGGAGAATACGTAAAGACATACGACCAGTGGGCAAAAGCAGTAGATCAACTATCCGGAGTCAGAGAGCAATACAACGATAATATCAGTAAAATCGACAGGCTCAACCTGACCGAAGATATGCTGAACTTATGCCTCGAATCGAAAAATCGCAAAGAGGAACTTCAAAAACTCAAAACGAATTTCCCGGACCGGGCAGATGAAATCGACAAGGTCGTTGCCGCATACGACCAGTACAAACCCTTTAAAGGCAGACTCGATGACCCACAGGACCTCAAGCGAATGCTCAAGGGTGCCGGCATACTGGAATTTCGAGTACTTCCGACTGCGGGACATCCCGATGTTGACAACTCCGCAATGAACAATTATATCGAGCGGCTAAAGGAACAGGGTCCCGAATACGCCTCGGATAATGAATACAAATGGTTCGAAGTTGAAGATCCAGATCCAAAAGAGTGGAATGCGGTTGATGACCAGAAACGGCCAACGATCATAGGACAGTTCGGGGATAAGTTATATGTGCTTGCCTGCAATAAATCCGACGATGTAATGCTTCACAGTCCCGGCGAAAAAGACTGGAAACTGGTAAGAGCTTTCCCGACTTTCGACGAAAGGGGCCGTAACGCTATCAGCTTTGCAATGGACCAAAGAGGCGGAAAGCTCATGGGCAGCGTTACCGGAAGGAATATCGGAAGACCGCTATGCATCTTACTCGATGGAAAAGCAATCTCGGCTCCAAACATCGAAACCAGAATACCCGGACAGGGTAGAATAACCGGCAGCTTTTCGAAAACTCAAGTCGATGATATGGTTAACAAGCTCAATGCCGGCTCCCTGCCCGCGAGGCTGATAGAACAACCAATCTCCGAAAATACCATCGGACCTTCCATCGGAGCCGACAACCGCGACAAGGGAATCAAAGCAGGTCTAATCGGCCTTGTGGCGGTTATCATCACTATGGCGATTTACTACTGTTTAAGCGGCGCAATAGCCGACCTTGCCCTGATTTTAAACATTCTTTTCGTCCTTGCGATTATGGCGGGCATAAGGGCGACTTTCACCCTGCCGGGAATCGCCGGTATCATACTAACCATCGGTATGAGCGTCGATGCAAATGTTCTTATCTTCGAAAGAATCCGCGAAGAACAGCAAAAAGGCTCATCTCTGAGAGTCGCAATTGCAAACGGCTACCAAAAGGCATTCAGAACCATTTTCGATGCCAATATCACAACGTTCATTACCGCGGCAATTCTCTACTGGCGCGCATCGGAGGAAGTCAGAGGCTTCGCCATTGTCCTGATGCTGGGTATCGCTTCGAGTATGTTTACCGCATTGTTTGTGACCCGTGTCGTTTTCGATTTCCTCTTGTCCAAACGAATTATAAAAGACCATTTACTAATGCTGCGGCTAATACATAAACCGAATGTAAACTGGATGCGTTCGAGACCGGTCTTTTTCTGTATTTCAATTCTGCTGGTTGCAGGAGGATTATTTGTTTTCTTTAATAGAAACGACATCGAAAACAACAAATACGATATCGAATTCACCGGCGGAACGAGCGTTCAGATCATCCTGGAAGAAGGAGTGGACCTTACAAGACAGCAGGTCGAAGACAGAATCAGGGCCAAGCTGCCGGCAGCTAACGTGGTCAGCGTGGGAGAATCAGGCAGACAATACGAAATAACAACGACCGAAACCAATAAAACTATCGTTACTGTCAACCTGCCGCAGACGAACGGCCAGTCTGTCGAGCAAATTACCGACGCGATAAAAAAGGCCCAGGAGGAGATAGGCAGATTAAACAAGTTACAGGTAACACAGGCGGATAACAATACCGGCGAATTCGTAGTTACAACAAGTCAGATGAACCAATCTATTGTAAAAAATGTCCTGACCGAAGCAATTCCAGATGCGAACATTTCGGAACCACAGGTCGATGAAGTCGTTAATAACGCAATCAGAACAACGTTCGCCGACGAGTTGAAAATTCAACATAACCTGCAGCCCAACATTATCTCCGAGGAAAAAGTCACTCCCGAACTTATCGACGCGCATCCTGTAATGGCAAATTACATAGAAGGCATCAAGATCGAATGCGAGATTAAAAGACCGACGACATTAAAAGAGCTTGAACAAAGATTCGGAAATTTACAGTTCAAACCCGAAACGGCCGCGATGAAAAAATCGAACTATCAAATATTCGACTCGAGCCTGAAGGAGATAGCCGACGCAAATCAGCCGATAAGCTCGTTTGCTTATGTCAGCGCTCCCCCCGATGATGATATTCAAAACTTCTCCGAGGATGACTGGACGAGATTCGGAGAAAATGAAAAGGTAAAAGTGCTGGAAGCCACCCAACTCGAGACCTCGCTGCCTCGAGTCAGACAGTTCGATCCTTCAGTAGGTTCGGAACAGAAAACAAGGGCGTTAATCGCCATTATCCTGTCCCTGTTCGCTATCGTCACTTATATCTGGATACGGTTCGGGAATGTTCGATACGGCGTAGCCGCTATTATCGCACTAATACACGATGTATGCATCACGCTCGGTGCGGTAACAATATGCACATATATCGCTGCTAGGCCAATCGGTGAAAAACTGTTAATCGGAGACTTCAAAATCGACCTTGCAATGATAGCCGCTTTTTTGACACTCATCGGATATTCGCTCAACGATACGATTGTCGTTTTCGACCGTATCCGCGAAAACCGCGGCAAGGCCAAACAGCTTAATCCGCAAACAATCACCGACAGTATCAATCAGACGATATCCCGGACAATTATGACGTCCTTCACAACGTTCGTTGTCGTGCTGATAATGTACATCTTCGGCGGACAGGGTTTAAGAGGCTTTACCTTCGCAATCGGTTTCGGTATCATCATAGGAACATACTCGTCCATTGCGATAGCCGCTCCGATATTATTACTGGGTACGAAAATAAAAACGAAACAGGCAAAAAAATAACGCGGCAAAATGGCACATAAAGATTTGAAAATAGGCCTGTTAGTTGGCCTTATTCTGGTCGTCGCAGCAGTGATAAAAATTGCTACCGACCCGCGTTTGAGTCCAAAGGCGCGAATGCTGCATACAAAAAATGCCGCTGCTCATCAGGAATCCGGCGATTCGGCGGGTGACATTTTTAGTGACGTCCCGAAAACTAAAAATGTTCCCAAGCAGATTTCATATACCGACCTTCAAAAAAATGAAACCGTTTCCGATAATTCCGAACAGGTCGAATTAAATGCCGTCAACTCACAAGACCTTGAACAATCCGAACCGATTGACGTATCTCAATATGTACAAGCCGAAAAAATTAAAACCCAGAGATTCCATATTGTACGCAAGGATCAAACTCTATCGTCCATCTCGCGGGAATATTATGGAACTGCGAACAAATGGAAGAAAATCTTCGATGCCAATCGAGACGTGATGAAAGACCCCAATAAAATCAATACGGGAATGAAACTCATTATCCCGGATTAACAAGAAATTATGACAGGGATTTTGCCGCTTCGCTGTCAACCAGCCAGGTCACTTTGTCAAGAATAGGCCAAATCGAATGAATCGGATAACGAACTTCGTCCGGCTCGCTCTTCAACACATTGTTTAAAATGGCGGCTTTTTCCCGGCCGCTAACCAATACAACCAAATGAGATGCCGCACACAAAACCGGATGTGTCAAAGTGATTCTGTTGAGCTTATTATCCAGAACATAAACAACACATGCCAAATCATCCGTATCAAAAGGCGCATACGAATTCGGTAACAACGAACCGGTGTGCCCATCGGCACCCATCCCGAGCACTATCAAATCAAATTCGGGAATCTCGTTTTCTTCCAATTTAAACACATTCCGAATTGTTTTTTCATATTGCCGGGCCGCGACATGAAAGTCGGCGTACTCGGTCGGGATAGGGTGAATATTGTTTTGTGGTATGGCAACTTTGCTTAAAAAAGTATCGGCGGCGAGCTTATAATTACTCTGTGGAGAAATCGGAGGCACATAACGCTCGTCAACCCAGAACAAATGAATTTTAATCCAGGGCAAATTTTTTGCCTGATTCATCTCCCCGAGCAGCTCAAAAAAATGTTTGGGTGTATGCCCCCCCGATAGAGCCACATAAAAGACATCTTTTTCCCTTATAGCTTTTTGTGCATCTGCAATAAAAATCTCCACACTTTTTCGGGCAAAACTTTCAGGGTTGGATGCAATTTCGATTTGAGGTCTGTATTCAATTGTCGTCATTATACTTCCCCCTAAAATATCGAATGATCAGCATTCTCATCCATTAATTCTTCGCTTTACAAGTATCTTCTTCGCATTATACGTTCGCGAGGACAATTATGCACGAAAAAAATATAAAACTTGTCTCTTTTTATCGCTGTTCGAGCGGAAGATTTATTGTGCAGATTCGGCAATATTAAGGCGTTTTTTGATATCTTCGAGAATCATATATAGCGAAGGAACCAGTATTAATGTAATACAGGTGGCAAACATTACGCCGAATGCCAGGCTTATTGCCATGGGTATGAGAAATCTCGCCTGCAGGCTTTTTTCCGTAATCATAGGAAGAAGACCGCAAAAAGTTGTTAAGGTCGTCAGCATAATAGGACGGAATCTGCGGGTTGCGCAGTCGCGAAGCACCTGAGTTAACTTAATACCGCTTCTACGCTCTCTGTTGATGAGGTCTATTATAATAAGCGAATCATTTACTACCACACCGGACAGGGCGACAATCCCAAAAAACGAAAGTATCCCGAGATTAAATCCCATCAACAAATGCCCGAGTGTGGCGCCTACAATCCCGAACGGGATTGCCGACATAACTATAATCGGTTGCGAATAGCTCCTGAACTGGATAGCCAACAAGGCAAAGATTGCCATCAATGCTATTCCGAAATTCGGTACGAGACTGCTGAGCGATTCCTGCATCTCGCGTTGCTGGCCTGCAAAGCGATATTGCAGACCGGGAAATTCCTGCATAAGAGCGGGCAGCTTGCTTTTAGCCAATTCACTATTAATCTCTTTTGAATTGGCAAGAGCCTCATCGACATCGGCAGAAACGCTTACTACACGCCGACGGTCAACTCGTCTTATCGCGGAATACCCCCTGCCATACTGGACTTCCGCAACCGTCTTAAACGGGATCTGTGTGCCGTCCGGCAACCGAATTCTCATATTCTCAACATCCGCCAGACTTCTTCGCTCGCTTTCCGGATATCGTACCATCACGCGGATATCGTCACGGCCCCGCTGAATGCGCTGAGCCTCGTCACCGTAAAAACCCTGCCTGATTTGCCTTGCCAGGTCCGAAAGAGTAAGACCGAGAGTGCGTCCGGTTTCCTTGAGCTGAAGTTTCAGTTCCGGTTTGCCGGGTTCGAAATCATCGGCAATGTCACTGACGCCGTTATATTCGCGGAGGACGCTCTTAAGCCTTTCCGAGGCCGACAGAAGCACATCATAATCAGCATGAGACAATTCGACATTTATCGCATCTCCCGTACTGACCAATTCGGAAACGAACGTCAGTGACGAGACACCCGGTATTTCTCCGACTAATTCGCGCCAGCGGTTTCTAAGGACGACGCTCGATACGTCACGCTCTTCCCCGCCGAGCAGCTCGACATTTACTTCGGCCAGATGCGACTGTCCGCCTGCACCGCCTTCCAATGAAACAGGACCACCCCTTGCCAAAGTTGGCTGAGCTCCGACGGTAGTTGAAATATGTTTGAGAAGCGATTGTCTGCCGGTACGCTCGCTGTCAAATTCCTCGATTGTCTGAAACGCCGCCTTCTCAATGCCCTCGATAATCTCCCGCGTTTGTTCCACAGGCGTTCCCAGCGGCATATTTAACATAGCGACCATATTGTCAGCTTCGACGGTATCGAAAAATACAAATTTAATATATCCACCGGCAATAATACCAACGGTAATGAGAAATATGGCCAATCCACAAGCCAGCGTCACATAACGCCACTTGACCGCCCTTCTGACAAATTCGGCAAACGGCCCCTGGATAAATCGTTCCAGCATTTTGTGTGTTGTCTGATTAATTTTATCCGTGAAACGAACAAGAATGAATTTGTCCCAGGACCTTTTTCCCGACAAATGAGCCGGAAGGATAAGTAGCGCTTCGACCAAAGAAGTCCCGAGAACGCCAATCACCACAATCGGCAGCTGGCGGAGGATTTTACCCATAATACCAAGGGTATAAGCAAGCGGCAAAAACGCAAACATTGTCGTTAAAACCGCCAAAATTACCGGCATAGCCATCTCTTTGACACCCCTTATCGCCGCTTCGGTCCTGCCCAATCCCTGCTCTCGATAGGCAAAGACATTTTCACCGACAACAATCGCATCATCAACGACAAGGCCAAGTGACATAATAAAAGCAAAAAGGCTTATCATATTTATTGAGACATCGAAATGTGGTATTAAATAAAAAGCTCCCAAAAAAGAAATGGGTATTCCCATTGTAGTCCAGAAAGCCAATCGAAAGTTAAGAAATAATGTCAATATAAGAAAAACGAGAGCAAGACCGATATAAGCGTTTCTTGTCAAAAGACCCACCCTTGCCTTGAGAATTTCAGTATCGTCCTCCCACAAACCGAGGGACACTCCTTCCGGCAGTGAACTCTTCTTGCGGTTAACATATTGCTTGACAGCCTTTTCGATATCCAGTGCGTCCTGCTCACCGATACGTGTTACCTGTATCAAAGCGGCTCGCTTGCCGTCGAACTTAGCATACAGGTCAACATCCTCAAAATCATCTTTGACGGTTGCGATGTCATTTAATCTTACCGCTGTACCGTCGTTTTTCGTGAGAACTATTATTTTTTCAAATTCTGGACCATAATATTTCTGACCTTTTGTGCGTACCAGGATTTCTCCGCCGGATGTCTTGACCGAACCGGCCGGAGTATCGAGCGAAGAATTGCGTATTGCTCGTGTCACCTGGTCGAAAGTCAGATTGTAACGTCGCAGATTTTCCTCGGAAACTTCTATCGATATTTCATAAGGCCTCACACCCGCGATGCCGACCTGACTAATATTCGGCATGGCCGTCAAATCATCGCGTACTTGCTCCGCCAACACCCTTAAGGTTTTTTCCGGGACATCGCCAAAGACAACTACGGTGATGACCTGGTGACGTGTCTTAATTTCTGAAATTACCGGTTTTTCAGTTTCCTCGGGAAATGTAATGATAGTATCGACTTCCGCCTTGATATCGTCAAGAACCTCCGTGGCATCGGCATATTCCTCGACTTCAACCAATGTCATACCGGCGCCTTCTCCGGCACTTGAGGTCATTCTCTTAATGCCGTCAACAGCGGCGATAGATTCCTCAATGCGAAGGCAAACCCCCTCTTCCACATCCTCCGGCGAAGCCCCGAGGTAAGGTACCGTAATGGTTAACATATCGAGGCTTAATTCCGGAAATACCTCGAGCTTTGCTGAAAAAATAGATATTAATCCGGCAACAATAATAATAAGCATCAGCAGATTCGCTGCAACGTGGTTAGAAGCGAACCAGCCAAGAATGCCTTTTCTTTCTTTCGAGTCTTTCACTGATTTTCCTCCGCCGAAGACGGATTCAAGTCACCCGGCTTGTCCTGTTCGTCGCCGGCTGTTAAAACAGCCTCGGTTCGAATTTTCATCCCGTCAACAGCCACATCCAGAGAACTTGTGATAACATTAGCTTTATCTTCGATACCGGTCACTACATAGGCAAAATCCTTATCCGCACGAACAATATCCAGAGTTTTAATACGCAGAATATTGTCTTCGACCAGCCAGAGCCGATTGCCGTCACGCACAGCATCGCGAGGAATTGCAACCGCATTATGAAGTGTCTTGCCATGGATGGAAACTTCAACAAAAAGACCCGGCAACAGTGGCGAGCCGCCTTTGGAGACTTTGAACGGATCGGGTACTTCAACAACTATGGAAATCATCCGGGAAGTTCTATCGATCTGTCCCGTGGTACGAACAATGAAACCTTCCCAGAGATGTTCTGTCCCGGCAAAGTTGGCCTTTATCGTAGCCATTGTTTTTTTACCGGAGCGTTGATTATCATCGGCGAATATCGAACTTCCAAACGCATCGAACCAGGCTAAATCATCATCCTGCAGCGGCACCTCAATTTCCACGGCTTCGGTCCCGAAAGCACTCGCCAAAGGCTGGCCGGTTACAACATACTGTCCCAGGTCCACACTTTCGCTGGCAATAAGGATATCAAAAGGCAACGAAATGCTTGTCCTTTCAAGCCTTAATTTTGCTGTAGCTAATTGAGCTTTCGCCGAGTCCAGAGTAGCCTTTGCCTTACGAATCTGCGGCTCACGAAGAACAAGTGTCGAGCTCGGCTCGGTATCCGGATGCAAATCACTCCATTCTTTTCGGGCAACCTGCGCCTCGGCCTGCTCTGTATCCAGCAATACTGTAGCATCCGCCACGGCCGCTTCCGCCTGCTGAACAGCAAGCTCATAGTCTCGCGGATCTATCTCTAATATGTTTTCATTACGCCGGATAAAGCCACCCACTTTAAGTTCCGGGTGAATGGAAACTACCTTACCCGCCACTTCCGGAATTATATCGACCTCTACCCTGGGACTGACTGTGCCGTAGCCCTGAACGACCATTGGGATATCTCTGACGCGAACCTGCACGACTTTTACCAATGGGGCCTGAATATTTTGCTCAATTCGTTCGGGCCGTTTTTTATACTTGATTAAAAGAACCGCAGCACTAATACCCAGTAAAATGATGAAAATGGTCAATAGTGCCTGTAAAAAACCATGAGTCTTTCCTCCGGTTTTTTGAGACTGCTCGATAGCCACTTTTTCTTTTGTTTTATTTTCCGTCATCTTTACCCACTACCATAATTTCATTTTCCTGTTGATTCCAATCCCCGCCCAGGGCTAAATAAAGATTTACTCGCGATGTCCAGATCTGCCCCTTGAGGATGGTTAACTCTTCTTCAGCCATTCTACTAAGACGCTCCGATGCGAGCACTGCAAGTATCCCCTCAACACCACTTTGATATCGCTGTCTCGACAGACTTTCTGCAGCCTTTGCCTCTGTTAATCGGATCTGTGATTGTTCAAGCTGGGCCTGCAACATTTGCTCGGTAATCAAAGCATCTTCCACTTCTCTGATTGCATTTAACACAATACCGGCATAATTAGCCGCTTGCTCTTCATAACGTGCCTTTGCAGCATCGATTTGGGCTTTAATCTGTCCACCTTTGAAAATAGGCTGGACAAGACCAAATATAGCCGCATACATCTCGGTATAATCATATTTGAAAATTTCCTCAATAGTATCACCGGAATAACCGAAACTGCCGGTTAGAGCCAGATCCGGAAATAGCTGGGCGATACTCACCCCGATTCTCTCATTTGCCGCCATTAGAGTAAATTCGGCCGCCTTCACATCCGGACGTCTATCGAGAAGCGATGCGGGCAATCCAACCGGAACTTTTTTCAATTCCGGCAGATCGGATAATGTCCCGGGTAAATCTTCGGAAGAGCCGGGCCGACGTGCCAGAAGAACATCAAGAGCGTGACGAGCCGTTATCAAGGATAGTTCAATGGATGGCTCAAGGGCTTTCGAGGCGGCCAGATTTTCACGAGCCAACCTGATATCCACCGGCCCCACAAGTCCCTGTTCATATCGGCGTTCGACTATTTCCAGGGTTTTCTGACGACTTGCTGTATTAGCTCGCGCTATGGCCAATCGACGCTGTATGATTGCAATATTGATTCTGGAGTTAACTACGGAGGCAATTATTGAATTAATCAAAACCTGCTCATTTGTCTCGGCCGCAAGCATATCGGCCCATGCGGCCTGCTCCGAACGTTTGAGCTTGCCGAACAAATCCAGTATGTAACTTGCTGTTAAATCATGAGACCAGGTCGTGCTCATTACAGTGAATCTGCCTCCTCCTCCAAGTCCGCCGAAGTTAAATGAGCGTTTGCTTCTGTCACGGTTCAGGTTGTAGGATACGTCCGGCCACTGTAATCCGCGCGTTTCGGCAAGCATAGCTTGAGATTGCAACACCCTTGCTGCTGCTGCTTTAAGGTCATAATTGTTTTCCAGGGCTTCACCAACCATTTCCGCGGTGATAGGATCACCGAAACTTTCCCACCACCTGTCGACGGGTGTAAAATCATCTACCTGTTCTTCGTGTGCCCCGGCGTTATAGAAACCCTCCGGAGTATCCGCCGGGGTCTGGGGCCTGGAATAATCCGGGCCAACAGTACAACCGGGAAAGATCAAACAGCTAAAAGTCAAACAAAACATACAAATATATACCAATTTTCTTTTCATTGTATTTATCCCTTCGAATACGAACGAATTCCCGCTACTGAAAATTTTACTATATGCTCAACAGTTTCTGACATATCTAAAACCGGTAAATCCAGACTTCCACCACCCTGCTCTAACATTGTCCTTACGTGCACCAGATGAACAAGCTGTCCAACAAGAGAGAATATAACCATCAGGACTTTCGAATCGTCCAGTGATGGACACGTTTTCATCAAGGCTCTCCGCATTGAGTTTATTGTCGGAGTCATAACCTCATCAACAAACATGTTAGCCGGTAAGTGTCTCTCTATATATTCCCTTGCCATGAGACAGCTCAATCTTGAAGATTTATCCGGATCTATCATAGAACCCACAAATGTGTCGGCAAAAGATTTAAGCAAATCTTCAAGCTCAATCTGTCCCTGATTTTGCGACATAACTTTTTCGATGCTTTCAACTCGTGCGTCCCGCATCGGAATCAGATGACGACGCCATACCTCGATATATAAGTTATTCTTACCACCAAAATGATAATTAACCGAGGCTATATTACATCCGGCGGAAGAAGCGATATCTCGTATGCTCGTGCCTTTAAAACCATGTTCACAAAAAAGCTCTTCGGCCGCATCAAGTAATCGTTCCTGGACACCCTTATCAGTATTGAAATCAGCTTTATTCTGTTGTTGTGTCATTATTCATAGCCCATAAACAAACGTTTCATACACAAGTTTAAAACAGATGTTTACATACATCAATGATTTTTTCAAATATTCTGAAAAAAATTGCCCGGCACGACCATAACTATAGTTATAGCAGATAGTTATATCTCTGATAAAGCGGGAATACCAGATAGACTTTTTTTACAAAAGGTTTTTGATTGAGACAATCTTACAATGGAATCAGTCATAAAAGGCCACTTCAATAATAATAGGGAAACGAACAATTCCCTTTAGTTATTCCGTTGTCTCAAGCTTAAATACTACGACAAGATCATCCACTTTGCAGCCCGGCGCCATGACAACCAGACCGACATATTAGGGCAACGGTTGCAACCTAAATTAGATTTTGATATAATCGTAATTAGTGCATTCAGGAATATTTTAAAGCGATGTAACTAGTAAATGCCATTTTTCTTGCTATTTGGGAGTCGGAAAAGATAATTTATAATTTCCTTTTCTCGAATGGTAAATATAATGGAAACAATTTAAAATGAACTGTGGAGGCAGGACATGAATTTACATAAAAACCCATCTAAAATAAACGTACCATTCAGTGATCCCACCATATTAATGTTCCAGAGAAACTCCGCCAGAAGCAGAGAGTATACAACTGGAAATGAAGGTATAAGAAGAAAAGTTAATTTCTTTCCAAGGTCTTATTCAAACCTGAGCTTTATTGTGTCGCTAATCGTTATATTTGTCAGTGCAAGCAGTTTTGCCACAGAGTACACAGTACCTGACGATTACCCAACAATCACAGAAGCACTTGAAATAGCAAGTGATGGCGACCTTATCCATATCGCCCCGGGGATCTATTCATCCGCTACAGGCGAGAACTTTCCATTGCGGATAGTAAAGGAAATTACTTTGATGGGTGATCCTTACAATATGTCGGAATTGAAAGGCGATAGTGAACACACAGTTGTACTAATCGGAATTGGAGGAGTAACCTTACAAGACCTTAGAATAACAGATGGCGTAGGCTCAGAAGGCACATACAATATGGATGGCGGGGGGATTTGTGTGTTTGTGGGGCCAGATGAAACAAATCCTGTTAAGATTCGAGACTGTATTATCGAAAATAATACCTGTCTTAGCAACGAAATGTATGATGGTTCCGGTGGTGGGATATACTGCAGTGGAACCTATAACATCAACTTCAAAGTCAGAATCTCCAATTGCACTATTCACAACAATATCGTTAGTGGCCAAGGCGGAGGTATTTTTTGTGCACCGCTAAGTAACATAGATATGGATAATACTCTCATCAATGACAATACAGCTTTTGATTCTGGTGGTGGTGTATTTGTGGATATATATGCTTCAATCAATACCACTAATACTAACGTTATATCAAACAACTGTTCCGGGGATCCTCTTGAACACTATCGGGGAGGTAAGGGCGGCGGTCTGTTTTGCGAGAGTTACGTATTTTTCACTGCTATAGATTGCATATTTGCCCAAAATATGGCAAGATATTTCGGTGGATGTATTTATGCCTGTGGCAATAGTCAAAGCATTCTACAAGAGTGTGAATTCCGGAACAACCATGTCTATGATTTAAACCAACCTTGCGAGGGTGGAGGTGCCTATTTTACAAATAATTCCACTGGCCAATTTATCAGATGTACGTTTCGCGGAAATACAACACAAAAAAATGGAGGAGGTATAGCAATAACAGAAAACTCTAACGTATCCTTTAAGGGAACGCTGTTTACTGGAAATATTGCATATTACAACGGTGGTTCAATGTATTTTACATCAGAGAGTGAAGGAACACTAACAAATTGTACACTCGCCCTGAACAGTTCTATTTACGGCGAGGCTGGTGCCGGTATTTATTTAGAAATCGACAATACTCTTAACATAGATTCCTCTATCATCTGGCAGAATAGTCCGGATGGAATTAAGCCAGAATCAAACCCTAACGTTAATTACTCCTGTCTTCAGCGAGCTTGGCCTGGTATAGGCAATATTGTCACTGATCCCAAACTGGATTTACATACCTTCGAACTCCAGATTAATTCGCCGTGCATCGACGCGGGTAATCCAGATCCCAGTATGAATGATGCTTGCTTGCCCCCAGGCAAAGGTCTATCAAGGAATGATATGGGTATTAAAGGAGGTCCCGAAAACTGTGTTCTAAGTAATGGATTGATAGCTTACTACCCCTTTAATGGAAATGCAAATGACGAAAGCGGGAATAACCATCATGGGGATGTATATGGTGCCGAAATATCAAGTGACATGTATGATAATATAAATAGTGCTTATTCTTTCAACGGATATTATGACTATATTGATGTCAGTTCCATTTCCGATAGAATTCCAGTTAACCACACAAGATGTGCATGGATAAAAACCGAAATGGATGGCATCGGAGAAATTTTAGATACTGGTAATTATGCAAATGATCGAGGATGTTATTTTGGTGTTAAAGATAACAAATTAATGGTCGGTGGCAGTATGGGTAATTTCCAGTGGAACAATGTCCTTATTGATGTAGATGTCACAGATGGCAATTGGCATTTTGTCTGTGCCACTTATGAAAATGGGAACAGCTCTAATGTCTATATGGATGGAGAATTTATTGATGAGGCGGCGATTCAATATAGCTTAGGGAATTGGATTACATATATTGGGAAAAATCACAAAAGAGACATTCAATATTTTCACGGAATCATTGATCAAGTCAGAGTCTATAATAGAATTTTATCCGATAGTGAAATCCAGACACTTTGTCAACTGGGAATATAAATCCTACGGCAGAACAAGCACCTGTCTTATTTAAATTATCCTCTACGAAATTAAAATTATTTCTTATAATTAACCGGAAGTGTTCAATTTGAATACCACGGCAAGTTCATCCACTTTGCGGCTCGGTGTCTTGACAACCAGGCCCGAATCTTCCCGCCGCCATTCGATTTCCTCATCCGTGCCAAGCATTGAAATATCGGTAACCTCGATATCCTTAGCCTTACCTGCTTTTGCGAACATTTTCATTGTAATAGTTTTATTTTCGCCCGGCCAGCCGAGAATGATTGCATAAACGGTATTTCCCTTACGGGTATAGCGAATATCATCCGGGCAATAAGCTCCCTTCATCCTGGCGAAACCTCCGCCTTTTTGCATTCGAGTCGGACCTTCGCCGAATTCGACAAAAGGACGCGTCTCGTAAATACTTTCGCCATACTTCGAGAGCCACCGTCCCATTTCCAGCAGGACCTGCTTCTGGTTTTCGGGAATAGTTCCGTCGGCCATAGGCGAGATGTTCAGAAGCAGTTGGCCGTTCTTGCTGACGATATCGATAAATGTCCGCAGCACCTCAGCCGTAGTTTTAATCTCCAAATCTTCGGTATAACACCAACTTCCTTTGCTGATTGTGTCATCGGTTAACCAGACAAAATCCGTCAGCTTATCGGCACGGCCCTTTTCATAATCTTCCATGGCAACATCGCGTGGCAAGTCTTTTCCCTTGTAAGTAACCACAACTTCTCTGCCCCATTCTTCGGCTTTATTAAAATAGTGTGCCAGGTACTCCATTTTGGTCTGGTCGGGGATTTCGTCAAGCCAAGCATCGAACCACATCAAGTCCGGCTGATATTTGTCGATCACTTCAACCAGCTTTCCCTTCCACATTTGAAGGAATTCCTCTCTCGGCATATATCCGTAAAGTACAGCATTTTTCGGGTCATCAAGCAGACTCGGAAAATCTCTCTGAACAAACTGATAGTGGCCGGTCCATTGAAGTACGCCGCTTCTGCTTTTCTTCTGCCAAAGGTTGTTTCTGGCATGATGAAATGTTGTCACGAACTTCATGCCGCGACTTTTTATCGCTCCGGCCAACTCGCCCGTTATGTCACGCTGCGGACCGGTATCGGCAGCATTCCAGGGAGTATATTCACTATCCCACATCGCATAGCCGTCGTGATGTTCGGCAACAGGCCCGGCAAAACGCGCTCCGGCTTTTACGAAAAGCTCGGCCCACTGGTCGGCGTCGAACTTCTCGGCCTTGAACATCGTCACAAAATCCGGATAACCAAATTCCGTCGGCTCACCCCACGCCTTGACATGATGCCGATATTCGGCACTGGGGCCTGGCCGCCGCGTGTCACCACTTTTATTGTACATATTTCTCGGGTACCACTCGTTACCGAAAGCCGGTACGGAATACACCCCCCAGTGAAAATATATCCCGAACTTGGCGTCACGAAACCAGTCCGGTGCCGGATTGTGATTTTTTAATGACTCCCAATCGGCATTATAAGCCTGCTCGGTTTCTTTTGTCCGGACAGATTCACTCGTACTGCAACCCAGGAGCCCTAAAATAATTATAATGCAGGTAATCCAATTTGTCCTCTTTAACATTTTCTATCTCCTAAAAGTTAATTACACAACAGGATTATCTTTCTTCGTTCGAACAATACTATCGGAGAGTATGAGATGTTTTCCGATATTCCAATGTCCGTTAAAATCTTAGCGCAGATCAAATATCTTCTTCATAAAAAAAGTTTCCTTATATTCTTTAATGAGCTTTCGTACTTTACAGACTGTGAACCTGTATGTCAAATGCGATTACTTGATATCGGGAGAAATGTATATGCACAAAAAAAGGCTCCCCACTGCTAATATATTCGGCAAAAAAATACATCAGCAGGAAAAGCCTTGGTTTCTTACAAAAAAACTTAAAACGTTCTTATAAATTTAATGCGGTTACTGTTGCCGGGCACCTCTTTGCCCACGCTGCCTTTGGCCTTGTCTTTCGCCCATTTGCCCACGTCTGCTGGCTCTGGTCTGTTCTTGTTGGATAAGCTCATCAAGACGGGCAACTGTCTTGGCAGCCTTCTCGGAATTGGCAAGAACACGAAGCTCCGATAGGGTATCGGCTCCACCACCGAAGAAACCAAATCTGCTTCGACCGCCTCGGCCCGTCATTGTTGCGAGCGTCTGTTGAATAGCGTTGACAGCATTAAGTTCCTCCGTGTACTGAGTCATAAACTTGGTTCGCGTATCGCCTTCCAAAGTGGCGATATTCGGATCAGACGCCGGTGCTTTTTCTATTTCCGCCTTGAGAGCTGCAATCTGCTTCTCAAGAGTTTTAATAGCGGCAAGTCTTTCTTCACGGTTCGGACGTTGCTCGGCCCGGCTCATCATCCTGTCACCACGCATGCCGCTCATCTGTCCCATTCCACCTCTCCGGCCGCCGGTGTCATCACCGGGTGGCTGTCCGAAAGCCGACCAAACAAGAGCCAAAGCGATCATTACCGCCACTGAGGAAATAATATACTTTTTCATAATAACTGACCTCCAAAACAAGTTGCTTCAAAAACCATCTCTAATCCCCACTATGGTGATTAACCTGAGTTTCCTTATTCGATAAACAACGTTGTTAAAGACGAAACAACCTTATACTTTATTGCAGGAATATCCTAACTCACAATTAAGTTGTGCTTTTTCCCATGCTTTACAGAACAATGCATTCAATTCGCCACGTATCCGATCATTGTCAGGACAAGCATCTTTTTTCAATATCAATTTTTCTTAATTTCTTGCCTAATTACTGTTGCTGCTGTCCGCGTCTTTGGCCGCCCTCTCTTTGTCTGTTTCCCTCTCCTTGGCCCTGGCTTCGTTGACGACCTCGTCCGCGTCTTATTCCGAACTTTTCCAATTTTTCTTCAAAAGCTTGCGTCCTTTTGGCGATCAGGTCCTCCACCATTTTGGCAGTTTCTGTGGCATTCTCTTTCTTTGCCGAATCCGCAATCGCCTGAAGTTCGTCTCTCTCAGCCTGAAGCTCCTGCCTTAACCGGACACCACCTTTGAGAACCATTAACTGCTGCTCGAGAGTCACCGGAACCGTTTGTATGATTTCGTTCCTTTTTTGACTGGCGTCTTGCATCTTGGCCCTGTCTTCTTCAGACATATCTCGGAATCCACCTTCCGGCCTCGGGATTACTATTTCCTTGGCTTTCTTAAGGCTTTCAAGCACTTTTTCAATCGCTGCAATGGCAGCATCCAAATCTCTATCCCGAATGAAACCTCGAAATCTTTCCCCACGCATTCCTGCACGAGAACCTTCGCCGGGTTGAGCATATAAGCTCGAAGTCACTGCAAGGACAACTAAAACAGCGACTGTTGAAATTAGATGTCTCTTCATGATCGAAACCTCCAAAACAAGTTAGAAATTATAAATACCCTAATTCCCACGGTGAAAATTAGGTTTTGATTACACAGAAATTATCGAAATTTCTTTACAAACATCTTGCGCCGGTCTCCCTTTTATTAATCTTTCTGCGGCTCGGATCGGCCCTGCTGCCTTGGTTTTCGTTTATCTTGTGCTTCACGAAGTTTCTGCATCACAGCCTGTGTTCGGGCTTGTCCGTTCTGGTAGCTTGAAATAAAGTTTTCAAGCATTTTTGCAGTCTCGGTTGCTTTTTCCTTAACGGCTAACTGTTGAATCTCTTTTAACTCATTCAGCCTTATCCGGGGCTCCCCAACCGGCCGCTTTTGCCCCCTGAACCTTAGCTTATCAAGCTGTTTTTCTATCTCTGCGCTGGCCTGCTGTCTTGTTATTGAAAGTTTGCCTATCTTTTCTCTTTGTTCGTCGGTCATATTTTGATATTGTTTCCTGATCTCAATCATGCTTTCCAGGGCGGATTTGAGTTTCGTGACCTGCTCTTCAATCTCTTTTAAAGCCTGAAGCTGTACTTCCAGAGACAAAACTCTCGAACCGACTTGACTTCGCATATCAGTCCGCAATTTCGCTTTTTCCTGTTCAGACATGTCCGGCCACTGCTCTCGTATTTTCTCAAGCTGCCTGGTTTGTTCCTCTTTGGGGCCTTCTGAAGGTTGTCCGGATATAGCCACCGAACATGCAAAAACAGTTAAAACAATAATGCCTGAAACGACAAACTTCCTCATAATACTAACCTCCATAACGATTTATATTGCCACAGCTTGGATATATCCCACAAATCGAACCGGAAATTTAGCATCCGAAATACTAATGATAGACGTTATTTTTTAGCATTTTATTGCGGGAATCTGTAAAAAGCATATGAAACAAAATATCCGGCCAAAACAAAGCTGTCAATAGCAAACATAACTAAAACGGCTATTATAAACCCTTTCGAGTCGGGGCTTTAAATCAGGAATTATTATTCGAGATCGCTTTTTTGACATGAGATATGAAATTACAAATTTCGGATTTCATTAATTCTGTGTTATCCATGTTTTTCTCTATCAAAGATACAATTTTCGAACCGATTATCACACCGTCGGCACCCGCACTTGCTACGGCTACAGCATGTTCCGGTTTGCTTATCCCAAAACCCACACATATCGGCACATTTGTGAGCTTTTTTAATTTACCAATCAACTCTTCAATAGCACTGGAAAGCCGGTCCCTGCTGCCGGTGACACCCAGCACAGACACTGTGTATATAAAGCCCGTCGTTTTGGATACAATCAGCTTAATTCGCTCTGGTCCTGTAATCGGGGTAACCATAAACACAGTATCAAGACCCGCGGAAGCGGCCGGGCCTGTAATTTCGTCCTCATCATCGATACTCAGATCGGCAATCAAAACGCTGTTGACGCCGGCTCGGTGAAAATCGTCGAAAAATTGCCCCGTCCCATACTGGTAAATTAGATTGTAATACATCAATAATCCGATTGGAATATCTTTATAATCTTTGATTTGTTTAATAAAATCCAAAGCCCTGGTGACATTCATTCCGTTTTTAATTGCACGTATATCGGCTTTCTGAATCGTCGGTCCGTCGGCAATTGGATCGGAAAACGGAATACCAAGCTCTAATATGTCGGCCCCGGCATCAATAGCGGCCTTTATTATCGTAAGACTCGTATCAAAATCGGGGTCGCCGATTACAAAAAAAGGTATCAACGCCGCCCGGTTTAGTTCGGAAAAAACCTGTTTATATGTCTTCATAAAATATGTCCCTACATAGTTTTTTGATATAATCAAATACAATTATCACTATCACACAGGACGATGCTTCTCCACGATTGAAACGTCCTTATCACCCCTTCCGGAAAGATTCACTACTGCAATCGTATCCGAATTCAGCTTTCCCTTTTGCTGCATAACGTATGCCAGAGCATGAGAACTTTCCAAAGCAGGCAGAATTCCTTCCTTCTTCGTCAAGGCTTCAAAAGCATCGAGCACCTCTTCATCCTCAGCCGCAAAATATTCGGCCCTTCCGGTATCTTTCAACAAACAATGCTCCGGTCCTACAGCAGCATAATCCAACCCGGCACTTACCGATTCGGTGTCATAAACCTGGCCTTCTTTATCCTGTAGCAGATAAGCTTTTGCACCATGTAAAATTCCTACCCTGCCCGCCACAAGCGTCGCGGCATGTTTCCCACCGGCCAGAGACCTGCCGCCGGCCTCGATACCTATCAGCCTGACATTCTTATCGTCATAGAAACTCGAGAAAATACCAATCGCATTACTTCCACCACCAACACAGGCAACAATCATGTCCGGCAGTCGGCCGATCTGTTCGAGACATTGTCGCCTTGTCTCTTGACCGATACAGCTTTGAAAATGCTTAACTATAGTCGGATACGGATGTGGCCCGCACGCCGAGCCGAACAGATAAAACGTATCGGTGACATGAGCCGTCCAATAACGAAGCGCGTCATTGATGGCATCCTTCAATGTCCCAGTTCCTCCCTCGACACCGATGACTTCCGATCCGCAGAGCTTCATCTTATGAACATTGACACTTTGCCGTTCAATGTCGGTAACACCCATGAAAATTTTTGTCTCCATGCCGAACAAGGCACCAATCATCGCCGTTGCCAGGCCGTGCTGGCCGGCACCTGTTTCGGCAATCAGTTTGGTCTTGCCCATATACCTGGCCAAAAGACCCTGGCCGAGCGTATTATTTACCTTGTGTGCCCCCCCGTGCAACAGGTCCTCGCGTTTGAGATATACCCTGAAGCCGACCTGCTCGCTGAATCTCTTTGCATAGTAGAGAGGGCTGGGCCTGCCGGCATAATGCTTCGAAAGCTGCTCAAGCTCGTCCGCAAATTGTTTGTCCTGGTGATAACGATTAAAAGCTTCTTCTAATTCTTCAAGCGCCGGTATTAGAACTTCCGGCACATAAAACCCGCCGTAATCACCGAATCTGCCTTTATACTTCATACTTAATTCCTTACTGCCCGGATTATAAATGCGAGCATCAATCAACCTATCAAATGTTGTATATTCGTGAAAAGTTTCTTCATTTTTTTATGGTCTTTTTTCCCCGGCCGTGATTCGATACCGCTGCATACATCGATACCATATACACCCAGCTTAACCGCCGCAGCCGCATTATCGGGATGAATGCCGCCCGCTAAGAAAATTCGTTTGTTCATATGCCCTACAATATTCCAGTCAAAAGTCACTCCCGTTCCGCCATATTTTTCAGGATCGAAGGCATCCAGTAAAATCGCATCGGTATAAAAGCTGTCGGCCTTTTCGATATCCGTCCGATCCTTTACCCGTATCGCCTTCATTGTCTTGACATCATGAGAAAGAAAGGACCGGCAGAATTCCGGGGCTTCATCTCCATGCAATTGAACCCAATCCAATTGACAAAGGGCCGTAGTCTCATGGATTTGCTCCAATGAAGCATTTACAAATACTCCAACAATATCAATAAATCCCGGTAGCTTATTAATAATATCCGCGGCTTTTTCGGGAACAAGATACCTCGGACTCTCGGGATAGAAATTAAATCCCAGCAAATCCGCCCCCATATCAATAGCGGCTACGGCATCCTGATGATTTGTAATGCCACAAATTTTAACTTTTGTTATCAACATATCCGTATCTTATGCCAGCTTATTCCAAAAATACCTTAACTAACTATTCGAAATCTCAACTAATTTCTCCAAACAATCCTGCGCCTTTCCTTCGCTAATGGAATTTTCCGCCAGTTCGATCGCTGCGGTAAAATCGTCGACTATACCGGCTACGATTATAGCAGCCGCAGCGTTCAGAACAACGATATCTTTACGAGAGCCCTTGTCTTTGCCGGCAAGGATGTCACGAATTATACCGGCGTTGGTTATTGCATCCCCGGTCCGCAGCTCGTCGATTGACGGCTCGGAAATCCCGTAGTCCGCCGGATCGAGCTTCACGGTCGTGATATTGCCGTCGATGAGCTGCCGAATATGCGTTGTTCCAAGAGTGCTGATTTCGTCCATTCCCTGGCCGTGAACGACCATTGCTCTTTTGGCGCCCAGCATCTCGAGCGTTTCGCATATCCTATCGAGAAGCGACTCTTCGGCCACGCCCATCACCTGTGCTGTGACACCGGCCGGATTTGCCAACGGTCCAAGAATGTTAAAGGCGGTCCTGAAGTCGAGACTCTTTCGAATAGGCTGGACAAACTTCATACCAGGATGAAACTTCGGCGCGAACATAAAACCAATATGAGCCTGCTGGATACATTTAGCAACGCCTTCCGGCCCCGGGTCAATATTGACACCCAGCTCTTCCAGCACATCGGCTGAGCCGCACTTGCTTGTGATACCGCGGTTGCCGTGCTTGGCCACGTAAGCCCCGGCGCCGGCTGCTACTAATGCGGAGCCTGTCGAAATGTTGAACGTCTTAACAGAGGCACCGCCGGTCCCACAGGTGTCGATCAGGTTATCAATGCCGGTTTCGACACGCACCGCATGTTCGCGAAGCGATTGGGCAAGACCGGCGATCTCGGAAGACGTCGCACGCTTCATTCTCATCGCCGCAAGAAACGCAGCCACCTGTACTTCCGTCACTTCGCCGCCGAACACTATGTCCTGAAGCTCTTTAGCCTGATCAAATGTCAGGTCGCCGCCGTTCAAAATGATTTCCAGATACTTTGTTATCGTAGCCATTTTAGTCCCTCACAGTTTGTTTTTCTTTTTCCGCAATCTGCAAAATGTTCTCGATAATTTTTCCCCCGGCGGGCGTTAAAATACTTTCCGGATGGAACTGCACTCCGAATATCGGAAGCTCTTTATGCCGGACGCCCATAACAATACCGTCGAATTCGGCGGTTTTTTCCAGGCAATCCGGCATCTCGACAGCAACCAGACTATGATAGCGACCCGCCTGTAATGGATTTTCTATTCCGGCAAAAACATCTTCACCGTTATGTGTCACCCGCGAAGGCTTGCCATGCATCGGTTTCGGTGCATGGCCGATCTTTCCGCCGAAATGCTGCACAATCACCTGATGTCCCAGACACACACCCAATATCGGCAGCTTTTCCTTGAAATATCCCACTGCTTCAAGAGAGACACCCGCCGAATCCGGCGTCCCCGGTCCGGGAGAAATCACGAACAAATCCGGATCAAACTCATCGACAACTTTTTTAAGCTCTTCAAGCTCGGTGTCGGCACGGTACACCCTTGCCTGACAATTACGTTTGCAAAAATCATCCACTAAGTTGTACGTGAACGAATCGAAATTATCGATAAATAAAACTTTTCTATCTGCTTGCTCCATTGGAATCTTCCTGTTTTGATATATTTATTTCCCGCGAATCGCGCGCAGGCACGACCCGGCTTTATGTTCCGTCTCCTCGAATTCGGTCTTGGGGACACTATCGTGTACTATACCGGCACCGACCCGGATGTAAGCGGTATGGTCCCTTACCTGAAGACTTCTTATAGTAATACAGCTATCGAACTGGCCGTCGACCGTCAGATAACAGACCGCACCGCCGTAATAGCCCCGCTTTGTTTTTTCCAGGAGTCGAATCAGTTTCATCGCTTCGATTTTCGGTGCTCCCGTCAATGTCCCCATATTCATCGTGGCAAGATACGCGCTTAGTGCGTCGAGATCATTTGCGAGTGTGCCTTTGACGTTGCTGACCAGATGCTGCACCGATTCGTATTTTTCCACCGTCAGAAGCTCGTTCACTACCCGGCTGCCGGGTTCGGCCACGCGGGCGATGTCATTGCGGGCCAAATCGACAAGCATCATGTGCTCGGCCAATTCCTTGCGGTCGATTTTTAGCTCCGCCTCGTATCTGAAATCCGTATCGGGATCGATTGCCCCGGCGAGTCGGCCCCGTGGTTTTGTTCCGGCAATGGGGCGAATTTCCACACTACGATTTTCGGTGCCGCTGACCTTTAAATTCAGTTCCGGACTGGAACCCATCAGGATGGTATTCTGGGTATTGAGATAAAACATATACGGCGACGGATTCAATTCCCTCAGCCGTTTATAAACATCCAGCGGTTCATCCGGGCACGGCTCGGTTATTGTCCGGCTCAAAACAACCTGGAAAATATCCCCGTCGATAATATGTTTTTTGGCACTTTTGACCATTCCTTCATACTCATCCTGGTTCGTGTCGCTCGATGCGGCCGCCAACGAACCTTCATGTTTTTGCCCATGTGGCGTATCGAATCTGGCTATATTGAAATAATAATCGAAGCTATCCTGTGCTTCGGCCACCGCCTCTTCACGGTCGCCGTTTGTTATAATACAGTTGACTATTACATACCCCTGGCCGCTTGAATGATCCATCAAAAAGATATTGTCGGCGAAATACAGCTCATAATCGGGATTACCCAACAGGTCGTCCTTACTGGCCGGCAGTTTTTCAAACTGGTCGATGAAATCGTAGCTCAACGCCCCAAGCAATCCACAGGTAACCCGGAACGGCTTACTGGCCAATTTGAATGCAAAAGCCACCGCTCGCAAAACGTCCATCTGGTTGATGCTTTTAAGACGACTCTGCTCATCGACTACTTTTTGTTCCTGTTTTATTCGGCCGATTATTGCCTCCGGTCCGAATTCGACCGTCTCACAAAAATCGAATCTTTCCCGGGCTTTTTCCGCTAAATAACCCACAATACGCCTGCCGGTCCTGCTTAAGGCCTGGATATTAAAATCGGCACGGGCTCCGGCAAGATAAAGTGCCGGTTTGGCGGTACCGAAGCTGATTACTCCTGGTGCGCCGGGGCCGGACAGGTGTTCTCTGGATTCGAACAGACAGCAGTTTTTGGCCCGGCCGTAATCGCTGAGCTTGGCGAAAAAATCCACCGGTTCGGCGATTTTTATCTGCTTGACAATCGGTATTATCTGCCCCGGCCGGGCACCGTTAATTATCTGCCTGTAATCTTCCATCCAGCACCTATTTTTTAATATCACCTTTTATGTATTTTATTCTAATATTGTATATCGTCACATCTATCAGCCAGCAACCTCAAAATAGGTGCCGGACAAATAAAAAAACGCAGCCTGTTTTTTTCCAACAGGCTGCGCTATCCATATAACATTATTTTTCTTACAGCAAATTACCGCTTGCCCGTCGGATTTTATCCTTCAGGCCACCACCAACTATTGGTATTTTTGCGGTTAATCTGCTTCATAATGATAATATTAAACCAAAATTTCTCTATTTTGTCAAGCAAAATTAATGGAAAATCATCAATATTTCCATAAATCATAATCATCGAGCTAAACATCTATTTTATGACGCCCTTTTTGAGAACGATATTTGCATACAGGGCTTTCTCGCCGGTGGCGACAACGGCGTAGGCGTCCTGTGTCCGCTCGTAGAATGCAAACCTTTCGACGAACTCGAAATCGGTGAATTTTTCGCCGCTCGCCTTTATAATCCTTCGGTAATCCTCCCATATAGTCGGCTTGGTCTTGTCACCCGGGACAACGCTCATCAGCGCCACCGGTTGCTCGACGTAAATATCCAGCGGGAAAAACTTCATGACCGCCTCCAGAATCTCGGGCACGCCATGACCGTCGCACCTGACGAGTCTTTGAGCCATACTGGCGGCGGGGAAATTGCCGTCGGCCAGGACGATTTCATCGCCGTGTCCCATTTCCATCAGAACGTACATCAGCTCGGGTGATATTACATCAGGAATATTCTTAAGCATCTCTCTTGACCTTTCATAAAATATTTTCTTAATTAGAATCCTGCACGGCTTCTGCTTTCGAACGGGCCAGTTGATCCACCGCTACGGCGGCTATAATAATTGCTCCAATCACTATAAGCTGAACGTTGGTCGATATTCCAAGCAGCGTGCAGCCATTTCTCAGGAAACTTATCAACAGAGCACCTATTATCGTGCCGGTTATTGTCCCCCTGCCGCCGGATAAACTCGCGCCTCCAATCACAACCGCAGCGATAATATCCAGTTCGAGTGCTATACCCGCCGTCGGCTGGGCCGATACTGTTCGGCTGGTTGCAATCATGGCCGCTATGCCAACGAAAAGACCGGTGAGCGAATAAATATAAATAAGATTTCGATCGACACTGACACCGGCATGAAAAGCAGCTTCACGGTTCGAGCCGATAGCATAGGTATAACGCCCCAATCGTGTATATCGCAAAAGAAAACCGGCAACCGCCACAAAAAGAATAAAAATCAAAACAGAAACAGGAACACCAAATACAACTCCTTCGCCAAGATATTTGTAGCTCGGTACATTATAAGGCTGACCGTCGTTCATCACGTACGATATGCCGCGAAAAGCGCTCATTGTACCAAGTGTCACAATAAAAGGGGGAAGCTTCAGCTTCGTAATAAGAGCTCCGTTCAAAAAACCGCAACAAAGACCCGCGAATACCCCTACAATCGTACCTATAAATAGTGCGATTCCCCGGGGGTCCTCACCACCGACGGCAATCATCGTCAGCGCCCCGGTCATACCCGAAAAAGCCAGCATCGAACCGACTGAAAGGTCTATTCCCCCGGAGATGATTACATACGTCATTCCGAGGGCGATAATGCCGTTAACACTCGAACGGCGGAAAACATTCAGAAAATTATCCAGTGACAAAAACGTATCCGGCTGATAAGCGGCAAGAAAACAGATTATCAGCATCAGACTACCAAAGGGAAGTAATTGTCTTACAAATTTATTCATTTAATTTTTCTCCACTGCTGCAAGATGCATTACTTCTTCCTGCGTCGTTTGTCCTGTCCTCAAATTGCCTGCAAGCCGCCCGCGGTGCATTATCAGAATCCTGTCCGCAATTCCGAAAAGTTCGGGCAGCTCGGACGAAATAAACAATATCGCCTTGCCCTGCTCGGCCAAATTGTTCAAAAGTGTGTATATCTCCTTTTTCGCCCCAACGTCTATACCTCGTGTCGGCTCGTCGAAAATCATAAACCTTGAGTTGGCCAGAAGCCATCGCGCAATGAGCACCTTTTGCTGGTTTCCGCCGGAGAGCGAATCCACAGGCGCATGCGGCCCCAGCCATTTTATAGCGATTCGTTCGGCAACCTCTGCTGCGACTCTGCTTTCCTTAGCCGGATTAATGATATTTTTCATTCCAATTTCCACAAGGTTCGGCAGTGTTATATTCCAGCTGCACGGCAGCTGCAGACACAAACCGGTTCGCTTGCGGTCCTCGGTCAGAAAAGCAATATTACTTGATATCGCATCGGCGGGAGAATTAATTTTTAATTCCCTGCCATCGAGAAAAATTTTGCCGGAGCTCTTTTTATCTATACCAAATACGGCCTGAGCCACTTCCGTTCGACCGGCGCCGACAAGACCCGCCATACCAACAATCTCGCCGGATTTAATTTCAAACGAGACGTCACGAACATTTCCGGCCGATGAAAGATTTTCCACCCGAACACAAACATCCCCGATCGTCGCATTACGGCCGGGAAAAAATTCGTTCAGCTCCCTGCCGACCATATAACGAACAATCTGCGGAATATCGAGTTTTGTTACTGACTCCGAGTGAACCACCATGCCGTCGCGTAAAACGGTAACGTCATCGGCCAAATCCACGATTTCCTCTAACCGATGCGAAATGTAAACAATCGAAATGCCCTGCCCGCGAAGCTCTTTCACGACTTTGAAAAGGCGTTCCGCATCGCTTTCGGACAACGAGGAAGTAGGCTCATCCATCACAATAATCGAGGCGTTTCTCATCAAAGCCTTCAGGACTTCGACTATCTGACAGTCTCCGGTCGATAAATTCTCTACAACCGCCGTTGGATTTACATTGAAGTCCAGTCTCCCGGCAAGTTCGGCTGTTTTTTCCACCATTGCCTTGTAGTCAACGGTAAACGGCATCTTTCCCGGCAGCTCGCTACCGAGAAAGACATTTTCAGTCACCGTCATATTTTCAGCCAGGTCAAGCTCCTGATATATCATTGAAACTCCGGCTGCAAGGGCCTGTTCGGGTTTGTCAAATGCGTAAGGGTTGCCGTTGATTTCGATTGAGCCTTTATCGGGTTTATAAACACCGGAAAGAACTTTCATCAAAGTCGATTTGCCTGCTCCGTTTTCCCCGACAAGGGCGTGTATCGTTCCGGCCCGAACAGTAAAACTAACATCGGCAAGCGCCTGAACAGGCCCGAACCGTTTCGATACGTTTGTCATCCTCAAAGCGATGCCGCTCGGAGAAGATTTTTCTTTTGGATTTACCTGTATCATTGCAGGTTGAGAAGCTCTTTAATTACAGGCTCTTCGAGACGTTCTATTGTCACTAATTCTACACCGGTATCGATACGTTTCGATACTTCTTTGCCGTCGAGCCTGGCAAGAACGGCCTTGACGCCTTCGTAACCCATTTTATAGGGATTTTGTACGACCAGCGAATCGATCACTCCCGAGTTAAGACCGTTGACAAGTGCATCTTCCGCATCGAAGCCTACCATTTTTACTTTATCCGTGCGGTTCTGGGTTTGCAAAGCCTGCATAGCACCGACAGATGTGGAGGCGTTGCAGGCATACAGGCCGTCAAGCTCCGTATTTTTCGTCAGCATATCCTCGGTCGCCTGAAGAGCAGTTTCTACCGTCGCCATTCCATATTGCTCGTCAACGATTTCAATACCGGGGAAATCTTTTTTTATCGTATCGATAAATCCGTTCTCACGCTGCGTTGTAGAGTCCGAATTAGGCACATACCTGACAACGATAATTTTGCCCTTACCTTCGAGAATCTTCCCCATTCTCCGAGCCGCAAGCACACCGCCATTATAATTATCTGTCGCCGCAAAGCTCACAATCTTATCCGTATCGATCCCCGAATCAATAATCACACATGGAATTCCGGCATCGAACATCTTTTCAACCGAAGGAACCAGGGCCTTGCTGTCGAGCGGCGCCAGAACAACGCCCGATACTTTTTTAATAAGGAAATCCTCTATAATCTGTATCTGTTCTTCCCGGTCGGTTTCGAGCTTCGGGCCGTTCCAGAAGATTTTCACACCGGCCTCTTTGCCGGCCTTTTTCGCTCCCTCATGAACAGATTGCCAGAAAATATGCGTTGTTCCCTTAGGAATTACGGCGATTTTTATCTCATCTGTGCCTTTGCCCTTTCGGGAAATGCCGAACAGAATTAAAGCAACGGCAACAGCCACAAAAACTATAACAGGTAAGAACTTTTTCATATTTTTACTCCCTGAATTAACTTTTTATTGCCTGACACATCGAAACCCAGATAATAAAAAGTCCTGGCTAATCAGTCAATAAAATATATATGCGTCGCAGAAATTCCTAAAATGTTCATAAAAACAAGATAAATTTCCACCGCCGGTGTTGACACAGCAATCTTTTGGTTATATGATAAGAGCCCAGTTGGAATTTCGGGGCCGCAAAGTCATCGCGGCTCTCAGGTTCCCTGAATAAGCGCATGTTAACCGATAAAACATATATTTCGACGTAGGTACGAGTGAAAGTTATTGCTGTTATACCGGCTCGATACAGTTCGACAAGATTGGCCGGTAAAGTTCTCGCCAAAGATACCGGCAAATTCCTCATCCAGCACACCTGGGAGCAGGCCTGCAAGGCTAAACTGCCGGAGAAAGTAATTATCGCCGCCGACGATGAAAAAATTATTGCCGCGGCAAAATCTTTCGGAGCCGATTGTGTCTTGACCTCCGTCGAGCATAAAAGCGGCACCGACCGCATCGCCGAAGCCGTGCAAAAATTAGCGGACAGCGAACAGCGGACAGCGGACAGAAAAAACCTGAACGCTACACCCTATACCCTAAACCCTGACGACGTAGTCGTCAACATCCAGGGCGATGAGCCGGAAATCGATCCGGCTTATATCGATAAGGTAGCACAGCTGCTTGTCGATAATCCGGATTATCCGATGTCAACTTTGGCAGCACCAATTAAAACCGCCGCAGATGTCGCCAATCCGAATATTGTTAAGGTCATAGTAGCGTATAGCGGACAGCGAACAGCGAATAGTCAAAAACTGAACGCTGAACGCTGCACGCTGAACGCTGATGTTGGAAGGGCAATTTACTTCTCCCGCAGCCCGATTCCTTATGACCGGGAAAGCGGCGGCATCGGAGATATTACACAATATCTCCGGCATCTTGGAATTTACGCCTATCGCAAGGAATTTTTGCTCAAAATTACTTCCCTGCCGCAAACACCTTTGGAAAAGACCGAAAAGCTCGAGCAATTGCGGGCAATCGAAAACGGCTACGGAATTCTCGTCGGCAAAGTCGAACACACAACCGACGGCATCGATACACCCGAACAATACGCCGAATTTGTCAAACGTTATAAAAAAAGATCAAAATAGAGTACTTGTCATTCCTGCGGAAGCAGGAATCCAGAAACAATGATACATAGAATATTATATTGATATGCAATGCCCAAATTGTAAAAATCAAAACCCGGATAACACATTAATTTGTATTAATTGTGGTACAAAACTGCCGGGCACTGTGCAACCCAAAAAAATATCTAAGCTTGCAATATGGGCTTTTGTTCTGGCTATGACTATGCCTTTTCTTTATATCATCAATGGAACAGGAGCATTTAAATCTATTGGTTTTTTCTTTTTGGTAATTCTTCCTCCATTCTTAACCTTGTTATTTTCAATAACTGCACTGGTACAAATTAAAAAAAGCCAAGGAATTTTCATAGGCAACTTTTTTGCTATTGCGGCACTCATGGTACTGAGTCTCTGGGTTTGTATTATAATACTAAAACCACGTGCAAAGGTCCGCTCCCCCAGATTAATGCAAATATCAAAATTCAATAGCATTCACGTTGCATTAGAATTGTTTAATAGCGAATTTAAAACTCTGCCGCCTTCTAATAGATTGGATCCGACCGATACTCCCTATTGCGGAGCAATGAAGCTTGCCGAAGCTTTAATGGGTCAGGATTTGATGGGTTTTTGGAAAGACTCTGTTTTTAGAAGTGATGGGATGAATTCAGAAGGAACGATAGAACTTTATCCAAAAAAATCCGATATTTATGATTTTAATTTTAGAAGAGGGCCTTACCTACCGATAGAGAAAGCCAATGCTCATTGTCTGAAAGAGATCTTTGAAAATACGGCCCCATTTGATGGAAACAAATACGTAATATGTGATATTTTTACGAAAAAACGTCACTCCGGCAAAAAAATTGGTATGCCTGTTTTATATTATAAAGCGGATACTTCAAAAAACTCCCATGATGTAAACAATCCAGACAATCCTGATAACATCTATAATTATAAAGACAATTATGATTTGCTTGCTCTGGGCGTACCGGGACAACCAGACAAAAAACATCCGCTTTTCGAAGATCCGACAATATTTTATAAAATGACTAAGGACTACAAATCCAGGAAGGTAAGCATACCGAATAGAATAGATTCTTTTATTCTGATTTCGGCTGGCCCCGATTGTCTATACGGAACAAAAGACGATTGTGTTAATTTCGACATGGGATGGAAACCAAAATAAAGAAAGAAAATTATGAGTAAAGAAAAAGACCTGTTAGCATCAGTTAGTGACATTTCGACCGAGAGTGAATTTTTCTCACCTGTTCCGGACGGTTACAAAAAGGGCAAAACCCGATACGTCTTCGTGATGGGTACGGTAATGAGCGGCTTAGGTAAGGGGATATTTTCCTCCTGCCTTGCCAAGCTGCTGCAGGACAAGGGGCTCAAAGTAGCTCCCATAAAGCTCGAAGGTTATCTCAACGTCGATTCCGGCACACTCAATCCCTTCCGTCACGGCGAAGTCTTCGTACTCGACGACGGCATGGAATGCGACATGGACCTCGGCACCTACGAAAGAATGCTCGACCAGCAATTGACCCGGTCGAATTTCGCCACGAGCGGGCAGATTTTCAGCTCTGTCCTCAACAAGGAGCGGCACGGCGACTATTTAGGCAGAGACGTCCAGATGATTCCGCACGTCACCGGCGAGGTCAAATTCAAGCTGCGGCAGTTGGCGATGGAATCCAAAGCAGACGTGGTCTTTGTCGAAATAGGCGGTACGGTGGGTGACCTGGAGAACGCATACTTTATCGAAGCGACTCGGGAGCTGGCCTACGAAGAAGGGCCGAACAGCAGTTGTTTCGTGGCACTGACTTATATCCTGGAACCGAAAACCTTGGGCGAGCAGAAATCCAAAGCGGCACAATTAGGCATCAAACAGCTTATGCAGTGCGGCATTCAGCCGGACATTATCGCCTGCCGGGCGTCAAGTCCCGTCAACGAAAAGGCCCGGCAGAAAATCAGCGTGTACAGCAATGTCCCCTTCAAGAGAGTAATCAGTTTAGCCGATTCGGACAGTATCTATATGATACCGGCAATGCTCAGGGAACATAAGCTCGATTTCCAGGTCCTGAAACTGTTGAAAATCGAGGATAGGATTAACCTTGCAAACGAACGCAAGGCATGGGGCAAATGGTGCGATTTCACCGACAAGATGGAGTCCCTCAGCCGCGACGTGAATATTGGTATCACCGGCAAATACACGACCGTCCGTGACAGCTACGCCTCAATCATCAACGCATTAGAGCACGCTGGCATCGCTTTGGGCTGCAACGCGAAAATAAAATGGATCGAGACTTCCAATATTGACGACAGCAACGCAGCCGAAAACCTGCATGACGTCGACGGAATTATTGTCCCCGGCGGATTCGGCACACGGGGCGCCGAGGGAAAAATCGCCTCTATCAAATACGCACGGGAAAACAATCTGCCCTATCTCGGATTATGCTTCGGTTTCCAGATGGCCGTTATCGAATTCGCCCGCAATGTCTGCGGCATCAAAGAAGCCAACAGTACGGAAGTCAAACCCGGCTGCCCCGAGGCGGTAATCGATATACTGCCGGAGCAGAAAGAAATAGAAGGTCTCGGCGGGAACATGCGCCTCGGGGGACATGACATCGAGCTTAAAAAGCAAACGATGGCATGGAAGCTATTCGGGAAAAAAGATTCTATAAGAATGCGATTCAGGCATCGCTACGAAGTGGACCCGCGATATATCGAACAGCTTGAAAAGGCCGGTATGGTCTTTTCCGGCAAGGCCCCAAACCAGCCGATTATGCAGATACTGGAGCTTCCCTCCCATCCGTTCTTTATGGGCACCCAGGCACATCCTTGCCTGACGTCCCGGCCGCTGCGGCCGCAACCGATGTTTGTCGGCCTTGTCTCGGCTGCTTTACAAAGACATTACCCGAAGGAAAATCTGCCCGATTGCATACAGGCAGTCGAGAAATATGCCATGGTTTGATTGAACTGTAAATTATAAAAGAATCTCTTTATTGGGCGTTGCGTCTTCTTTTTTCTTTTGCTCATCGAGCTCTTTTTGCAGTCTTTTATTTTGTTCCTTCAACGCTTCATTTTCCTTTTGCAGGATGGAATTTCTCGCGATTACATTATCTGTCACATCTTCAATCTGTTTCCTGAGATTCCGACGTGACTCTTCCTGCCAGGTCCTTATCTTTTCCTTACATTCGGCAATGGTTTTTTCCAATTCGTCAATCTGCCGTTGATGAGATTCTTTAAGGCTTTTCATCTCCCAGTCACGCTCTCTCAAATCCTCTTTCAATTTTATATTCTCGGCGGCAACAATCCTGCTCATTTTCACGCCCATCGGCTCCTGCGGGGCACAACCGGCCGTCAATACGATGAAAATTGCGACTATTAAAATGAAATGTTTGAACATTAACGCTTTCATTATGTTATCCTTTCACAGCAATTACTGTTTTTATTCGAAAAGCACATTCAGCCTCTCTTTTTCCGGGGGCTCAATTGTGTTTTGATCCGTCCATACAGCCAGATCGAGACTATTTCTGCAAAGACAGCTTTGGCTGATAAGCTCGTGCCGGCCGGACAAAACAGCCTCTATTAATTTCAGGCAATTCTCGGTGGCCGCCTGTAAATTCCCGATGATTTCAGCGAGCAGGGACTGCTTATCCTTTCCTTCTTCATGCGGCTTCCAGCAGTCGTAATCGCTTGCCATTGCGACCAGCGCATAGCACATCTGTGCTTCCCTGGCCAGTTTCGCTTCCGGCATAGCAGTCATGCCTATCAGGTCACCACCCCATATCCGGTGCATCAGCGATTCTGCTCTTGTGGAAAACTGAGGCCCTTCCATGCAAACGTATGTTCCCTTCGTATGTGTTTTTGTATCAATACTTTTCGCCGTATCGACAAGCATCTCTCGCACCCTATGACATGTCGGCTCGGCCATCTCGCAGTGTACCGCGCCGAAATTTTCGAAAAAACTGCTGGTTCGCTTAAACGTCTTGTCGATAAACTGATCCACGATGACCAGGTTACCGGGAGCAATTTTATCCTGGAGCGAACCTACCGCCCCGCTGCCAATCAAAGTACGAACGCCGAGTTTTTTCAGGGCGAAAATATTCGCCGCATATGGCACTTCGCTCGGGGAAAATTTATGACCGGAGCCGTGACGATTCAGGAACGCGATTTTTCTTTCGCCGAATTTACCCACCATAACTTCAGCGCTCGGTTTGCCGAAAGGCGTATCGATATCATGCAGTTTCACATCACAAATTCGCTCGCCTAATGCGTCACCAAGCCCGGTCCCGCCGATTATTCCAATCAGTTCTTCTGCCATAATCTTAGCATCTCCTTACTGAAATAAATGAACATAGTAATTTCTTTTATACCCATTTGCAATATATTCAACAATATTTATCAATACAGCCGAACAACCGGTTTCCGGAAGGCAGTTGTACAATAGTATCTTAGCGATATAATATGATCAGTCAAAAAACAAAACCCAAGGTATTATATATGGGAAAATCCAAAATTCATCTCAAGCCGTTGTTGTTTATAATATTAATTTTCCTTTTGGTTGCGGGTATTTTCCTGTCGAAAGAAAAAACTTATGATTGGATTTTTATTTACTACATGTCTTATGACAATGATTTGAACAGCGTCGGCGAAACTATCCTTGGTAATCTGCAAAAAGGAATCGTGAATTCGAAAATTGCCGTAGTAATCCAGGCTGATTTTTCCGACAACAAAGGTATGAAGCGAATCGCCTTGTACCGCACCTTCGGAAAATCGAAAAGAAAAGAGTTTCCCCTAAAAAGCGAAGACAGTGCCGATCCCAATCAACTGAAAAAATACTTCCAGTGGGTTATGGAAAACTTCAAGGCTGAAAACTATTGCATCGTCTTTTTAAACCACGGCGGAAAGTTAAACGATATGTGCCGGGATGAAAAACCGTTCCGGGATCAAAGTAAAAACAATCAATTTACTTCCGGCAAATGGCTTCCCGCCGATGAGACGGGCAAAATTGTGGCGGATTTCAACCGGAAAGCAGGCGGCAAAGTCCGATTGCTTTTTCTACAGCAATGCGGCCGGGCGGCAATCCAGAACCTTTATAACTTTGCCGATGCCGCAGAATATATATTATCATCGCCGGTAATAGTCGGCTTGCCGAATACATACTATACCCAAACGATAAAATCCGCGGCCGAAGATCCTAATCTCACAGGTGTTAATATCGCCCAGACTATAATGCGGGAAGATAAAGATTACACTTTGTACTCCCTGATTGAAAACAAAGAACTAAAAAATCTCCCCGAAAGAATTTCATCTGTTCTCACCTCATTCATACAAAATGCTGCTTTGAATCCGCCGCAATCATGTGTGCCCATATTCGAATTCGAGGGCGAGAAATTTTATGATTTGTTCTCATTCCTTCAGGGACTTAGCTCGGCCAATAATGAAACGGGAGCAAAAGAATTACGGGATTTCTTTGACTGGTGTGACAATCATTTGATCGTAAGCAAGGCAATTAAAAATCCTGATGATCCCGCCGTTTCTTCATATTGCGGCCTTTCAATTTATATCCCATCAGACCAAAACGACATCGGGCGATATGATTTTCTGCCGTTATATCAACAGACAAAACTCGACGATTTTTTTCGTATTACGAACGAGTCGGGATTTCCCGGTTCCGATTGAACAGGCCGAAGAAACAGGCGACTATCATCAGTGCCACCGTCCCCACTGCACCGATAATAATCTTGTCGAGATTACACTGTGCCCAAGCCCATGAATCGGATAAGTCACGGGCAAAAGTCCCCCAACTTATAACGGCAACACTAACCGCAATTGAAACAAGCCCCTGCCACAAGCGAAGCCGAATCCGCAGTAAAGACAGAATAAACAGACCTAAAATTCCCCCGCCAAATATACCGGAAATCTGCCACCACACATCCAGCGCACTTTTCGCCCGGATCATTAAGACGGCAAATCCGATCCCTAACAGTCCCCATAACACCGTTATTAAACGCAGGTATAAAACACTGGCTTTTTCACTGATATCTGGCTTGAAATATCTTTTGTGGAAATCCAAAAGCATAACTGTCGCCGAGCAATTCAATGCCGAATCGACAGTGCTCATAGCAGCGGCCACAATAGCGGCGATAATCAATCCCTTAAGACCGGTCGGCACTGCCGTCGCAATAAAGTGTGGAAAAACCTCATCGCCTTTGGTGATACCAGCCTGTGCGAGTGTATCTCCCTGGGAGTAAAAGGCAAAAAGGGTAGTTCCGATATAAAGAAAAATGGCCGTAAGCGGGATATAAATCAACATGGCAATCCAGATCGAACGTTTCGCCTGGCGTTCGGTCGGAACGGAGGAATATTTCTGGACATAGTTCTGGTCCGCCAGGAGATTTCGCAGATTCTCCGTGACTCCGTAGATAATCATCACCCAAATCGTTCTGGAAGATAGTGACAGGTCCCAGCTTCCGAAACTGAATTTGTTCTGCTCTAAAGCCGATTGTATTAAAGGCTCCGGTCCGGCAAAAACTTTTATAGACAGACTTACAGCGCAAAAGGCTATACCGGCAATCATAATTACCGATTGCATCACGTCAGTCCAGATAACCGCCTCCATCCCGCCCAGCAACGTATAAATAATCGTAACCACGCCAATAATAATAATTACAATACAAATATTCCATGGGACAAAGGTGCTAAGCAGCAGGCTCACGAGATAGAGAATGACCGCAACGCGTCCTACCATATACAACAGGAACGACAGAGCGGCATAAACTCTGCCCCAGGGACCGAGTCTTTCCTCCAAGAAGCTGTAAACGGAAATCAGCCGCGTTTGCCGATAATAAGGCACCGCGTATTTACATACCAGCCATGCTACCGGAAAGATGGAAAGCGAGAAAATAATGGGGTGCCAATTTGAATCGAAGGCCTTTCCCGGCGTGGCGATATAGGAAATGCTGCTGGTATATGCACTCATCACCGCCAGTCCGGCCGCCCATGCAGGGATGGAACGGCCCGCCACCATAAACTGATCTGCCGTTTTGCACTTGCGAACGTAATAAACCCCCATCCCAATCAGCACACAACCATAAAGAATAAGGATAGCTATATCAACTGCACCAAGGCTTGCTGGCATTTTTATGACCTACACAAAATCATTCTACTTTTTCGGATTAATTCCCAGCTCTTTTACATACTGCTCTATCACCTCATGCTCGGCCCGGCGAAAACGATGAAACGGCTCAGCCAGAAAATCATTGCATATGCCGACGCAGGAAAGCGCGCACTTCAGACCTTTGAGCAGGCTCGATTCGTAGCGTCCAACCTTATATATCGCGGCACTAAGTTTCATAACTTTCTGATGCAGGACTTCCACTTTCTGCAGGTCTTTCGAGCAGGCCGCATTATACAGCTCGACATAAAGCTCCGGCATAAGATTTGCCCCTCCACATACACTGCCGTGCCCGCCCAACAGAATGGCCTCGGCCAGAAGTTCCTCCCGGCCCATAAGAAGGGAAAAATCCGGATTATTTTTCAGCAGCGACTGAAGCTGACGGAAATATACCATATTCCCGGAACTGTCCTTGATTCCCACAACGCCTGGATACTCGGATGCCGCTCGAATCGTCTCAGGCTCAAAGACCAGTTTTGTATAACTCGGCATATTGTACAGAAACAGCGGCAGCGGCAACTCACGTGTCAAATGATCAAGGTATTCGAGAAGCTCCGACTGACCGGCCGGAAAGTAATACGGCGGGGCCAGAACAATCGCCTGCGCACCGGCATCTTTGGCCTTGCGGGAAATATTCACCGATTCCACAAAAGACGTATCGGTGATTCCTACTAAAACCGGAATCCGTCCCCCAACCTGGTCGCAGACACGCTTAATCAGCTCGTATCGCAGCCGATAGCTCAGGCTCGGCGCTTCACCGGTCGTCCCCAGGATGAACAAACCGTGAATTCCACCGGCAATGATATGTTCGATTAACCGCTCCAGGCCGGCCGCATCGAGGGTGTCGCGGTCCAACAACGGAGTCACCATCGGTACAACAATCCCCCGCAGGGGCTTCATTAGTTTATATGAATCTTTTTCCATTTTGTCTTAAATACTCGAATTTACGGATAAATGTCAAAAAATAACATCATCCTCGCCGGATTTCAACCTTAAAAGTCACAATGATCACAGTATAATTGTATATATGAGTTTGGAAAACGATATTAAACAAAAAGCAATAGAATCAGGTTTCGATCTTGCAGGCATAACCGATGTCTCGCCGATAGAAACCCGGCAGGTGGAATTTTTTACCGAATGGATAAAATCCGGATTTGCAGGTAAAATGGATTACATGCACAGGAACATGAACAAACGATTCAATCCCGCCGAGTTTCTGGACAATGCACAATCGATTATTGTTGTCGGATTGAATTATAAACCGCCGAAACAAAAAATCCCGCCGCCTTCTGAAAATATCCCGACCGGTAAAATAGTCAGCTACGCACAATACGAAGACTATCATCCGTTCATAGAAAAGCAACTCCACAAACTTATCGATTTTATCAGGTCAACAACAGAACAGGAAATCCGTTTTAAGATTTGTGTCGATTCATCACCTTTGGCCGAACGGGCTTTGGCCGTAAGGGCAGGCCTCGGATTCATCGGGAAAAACCACATGCTGATTAATCCGAAATTCGGCTGCCAGATATTTTTGGGCGAAATCATAACGAATCTGAAAATATCACCGGATATTCCGATTTCCCAAAATTGCTCCGACTGCAATATTTGCATCGAAGCCTGCCCAACGGGAGCTTTGATTCCGGACGGCCAATTCGATGCGAACAAGTGCATCAACTACCTGACAATCGAATATAAAGGGGAAATATCCCGGGAGATTTCCCCCAAAATAGACAATCGGCTTTTCGGCTGCGAGGAATGCATCATTGCCTGCCCTTATCAAAAAAATGCACCGGCCTGTAAAAACAAACAATTCAAATTCTATCCTGAAAGGGCTTCAATCGAACTTAGGGAAATCCTCAATTTAAGTAACGAATCGTTCGTAGCGAAGTTTTCCGATTCTCCGATCAAGCGTCTCGGTCTCGATAGACTCAGGCGAAACGCTTTAATTTGCCTAAAGAACATAGAATCATCCGGGGATAAAGACGCTGGCTAAGACCATGTCGGCATCAGCAAATTAAAACCGTCAACAGCACCGAATTATTTTCGGGATTTCGGTTTCAGCCCGGCGGCTTTTCGCAGTTTGGCCGCCATGTCGGTTTTTTCCCAGGTAAAAGCATCGCCTTTTCTGCCGAAATGTCCACCGTACGAAGTCTGGGCGAAAATCGGGCGGGCGAGTTTCAAGTAGCTGATCATCGCCTTGGGAGTCAACGGGAAAAGCTCCTGCACGATTTGACTTATTTTCTCTTCACTGATTTTTGCAGTCCCTTCGGTATCTATTAATACCGAGATGGGCTTAGCGACACCGATTGCATATGACAACTGGACCTCGCAGGCGTCGGAAAGTCCGGCAGCAACAACGTTTTTCGCAATGTACCTGGCCATATAGCTCGCGGTCCTGTCAACTTTGGTGGGATCTTTGCCGCTGAACGCACCACCGCCGTGGCTTCCACGGCCGCCGTAAGTATCGACTATAATTTTTCGCCCTGTTAATCCGCAGTCGCCTTTCGGGCCTCCAACGACAAATCTGCCCGTTGGATTAACATGGTATTTAATATTTTTGTCAACGAGCCGCTTCGGCAAAACAGGCAGTACGACTTTCTCGATAACCTGCTTTCGCAATTCTTGATAGCGTACGGAAGGGCTATGCTGGGTAGCCACAACAATCGTGTTTATCCTTTTTGGTTTGTTGTTTTCATATTCGATAGTTACCTGACTTTTCCCGTCCGGTCTCAGCCACGGCAGTTTTTTGCTCTGGCGCATTTTGCTCAATTGAGTCGTTATTGCATGTGCCAATTGGATAGGCATCGGCATAAGAGCGGGAGTTTCCCTGCAGGCATAACCGAACATCAATCCCTGGTCACCGGCTCCCTGTTCTTTATGCAGGCCCGTACCTTCGGTTACACCCCGTGAAATATCGGGGCTTTGCTTGTCGAGTGTCACAATAACGGCACAATTTTCATAGTCGAATCCCATCTCAGGGTCGGTATAACCGATTTCCCTGATCGTATTACGAACCACAGTCGGAACGTCCACTATTGCTTTGGATGTTATTTCACCCGCCACTACAACCAGGCCGGTTGTCACCATTGTCTCGCAGGCAACCCTGCTCTTAGAATCCTGAGCGAGCATTGCATCGAGAATCGAATCGGATATGCGGTCGGAAACTTTGTCCGGATGTCCCATTGTTACTGATTCGCTGGTAAAAAAATGTCTGCCCTTATTGAAACGGGCCTTACTGGAAACTTCTTTTTTTGCCATTTGTTTTTATCCTTCTAAGAACCATCATTTATTGTCCAGTCATACGACATGTATTTAACAGAATAATTTCCTACTTCAAGGAAAGATGCATCACCTGTAGAAATATAATTCGTAACAAAATTCAAAACCGCTCTGGTAATCGGCAGATGATCCTTAAATTTCCGGTCTATATCGAATTTCTTAAGGAATTGCCTTCCATAACGTCCCGTCTCAAAGACGGCAGACAAATAAAGACGCTTTTTTTGTCTGTCTATTCTGAATGCAATCGGATCAGACAGAAATCGTTTTACCTGATTGTCTAACTGTTCGTCGAGTTTATACCCGTAATAAGGCTCATTTCGCAGCGGCGGACTGGATAAGCAGGCATCGGTTATCGCAAGCAATACTCTGGGGTCGTCGAATTCGGCCCGGAAAAAACGGTTCTCAACCTTTTTTAAGGTAAACTCTTCATCCATAACAAGGAATTTATACAGAGAGATTTTATTTTCAATATGCCGCAAATCAGTCGGCCCCCACAAAACCCTCAGAAAGCGGGACGAAGATTGAATCGGATAATTAATCGAAACCACATACAGTTTATGCAGGTTATATACGTTAATCCAGAATGCCGCTTTGTCCTGTTCCGGCCACGAACGATACTCGTTCGGATCGAGATTATTCAATTCCTCCAGTAAAACTCTTAAACTTGCTCCTTCCCGCTTAAGCCCTTTATAGTCAACCATCCCTTTATCATTTACAAAACCATTCAATATACCGGCGAATTTATCATGAAAAAGCCTCGCCGATTCAGGTTTAAGCTCATTAGTCACAGACGCATTCGGTTCGTTTTCAGCGAGCACAATCTGATTCGGTTCGGAAACAGCAGCTTCGGATTCAAATGCTTCAACAACCGGAGATTCCGGAAGCCTCGATTCCCCGGATGGACAACCACCGACCGAGAATAATAATATCAACAACGCCGCAAAAAAAATAAGGCGTTCAGTCATCTTCAATATCCGATATAAAATCCTGTAAACTTTCCTTTGTAAAACTCCATGATTCTGAAACACATAAAGCATACAAAGACCAATTCAATAAATTATTAGTCGTAGTTAATTATTTTTTTATATAAGCCCCCATTCGCAATTATTGCGACTGAAGAACGAACTAACAGTTTATATAACTAAAAACGGTCTTGTTTCAGCGATAATGATCAACCGGTGAAATATATATAAATCGCCACAATAATAACAACAAGAGCTACTGAGAAGATAATATCTGCCTTTGTATAGCTGGACCTCGACTTTTCTTTATCTTCAGCGGTTGTCGTTCCATAAGTCAGGCCGTTGATCTTTTCATAGGATGGAGGCGCCGTCATATAGCTTACTACAACCATTACAATTATACATACGATAAAGATAAACAGACTATAGTACTGGAAGAAAATATTGTTCATGACCCAAAGGAAGGATCCCTGGGTATAATTGAAGTCTTCTATAAGTTTAACGGGCGTATCGATCCCCATTCGAATCAAACCCAGTACAAAACCGACAACCAATGCCGATAAACATCCCTTGGCATTCATTCTTTTAAAGAACACTCCAAGGAAGAAGACAACAAAAATCGGAGGAGCGAGATAAGCCTGCACACCCTGGAGATAGTCATACAGACCTTTTCCACCTTTGATTACCGGAATCCATAACAGGCCGATGAGTACCATAATCGTCATGGCAACCCGACCGGTCCATACAAGCTTGTGCTGGGAAGCGTTGGGACGGAGTTTTGAGTAAAAGTCCATTGTAAACAGTGTGGAAGATGCCGTAAAGACCCCGGAGAGCGAGCTCATCAAGGCCGCCAATAAACCAGCTACCACAATGCCACGCACACCTGTCGGCAGAACCGTCATGACCAACATCGGAAAAGCCTTTTGAGACTCATCGCGTATGACGTCTCCATTTGCATCGAACATGGCCTGCTGAATCTCAGGAATCTTTCCGCTTGCTGCCAGGGCAAAGCAAATCATCCCTGGTATAATAAACAGAAAGACCGGAAGTAACTTGAAAAAGGCGGCACAAATCGAGCCCTTTCGAGCTATTTTTTCGTTCGGTGCAGTCAGGACACGTTGAACAATATACTGATCCGTACACCAGTACCACAATCCAATGATTGGTGCACAAAACAACATGCCCAGCCATGGGTAATTATCATTGAAATACCAGGCCATACGGCCCGTTTCCTTGACGGGCTGCCAGGTGCCTTCAATGCCTTCCGGTACCAAAGGTTTCCATAGATTGAACATATCTGAGCCGCAAACAGCCTTTAACTGACCCCAGCCACCCAAAGCTTTAAGGCCGAAATAAGTCACTAAAAGAGAACCGATCACCAGAATAATTGCTTGCGCGGTTGCAGTATAGGACATCGCCCGCATGCCACCGAGAATTGTATATATTCCGGTCAGCACAATGACCAGGATTGAACCTATCCAGAAGCTGTCCAATCCCATAAAATTGACCTCAGGCAAAAGTGCACTGAATACGATTCCTCCGGCAAAAATACCGACAGCTATTTTTGTAAAAACATAGGCGATAAGAGAGATCATTGACAATACCCAGCGCGCTGTCGGTGAAAACCTTCTCTCTAAAAATTCCGGCATCGTATATACCAGTGACCGGGAAAAAAAAGGTACCATGATCCAGGCCAGAACCAGCAGACACCAAGCATGTAGCTCATAATGAGCCATAGCAACGCCGTCGGTTGCTCCCGAGCCGGCAAGACCTACTACGTGTTCCGAACCGATATTGGAAGTAAAAATCGACGCCCCGATAACGAACCAGCCAAGGTTGCGACCGGCGAGAAAATAGTCATCGGCAGTATCTTTGCTTTTCAGGACGACCCACCAGACAATACCGAATAATATGGCAAAATACACACCAATCGATACCCAATCAATAGTAGTGAATGATCCCGCAAGAACTCCAAATGAATCCATGTGATGTCCTTTCCAATAATTTCCTTTTTTTCCGGATAGCTAAACCTTCGATTCGGAGAAATTCTATCGGTTCAAACAATTAGTTGCAATACTTTTCCTCATAAGCATATTAATTGGTTTTCCAACGGCTTTTTGTAAGATTAAACCGATAATCCCGAATCATTATCAGAGTCAGAATAAATTGGTCAATAATTTCTTAATAAAAAAGCCTTTATAGAGCAAGATAAAAACAATTTCGAGTCTTTTCTAAAGCCAAACATAATAAAAAAGTGGAAAATCGCAATAATACGGAGATTAGACACTTGCAACAAGTCAAAAGACTACCTATTATTTTTGCCGGGACAAAGATAATATAGAAAGGGTACATTTATGACATACGCAATTGGGCTTGACTATGGAACCAACTCAGTGAGATCTCTTCTTGTTGACGTTTCAAACGGTAAAGAGCTTGTAACATACGTACACGAATACGAAACCGGCCAGGCCGGTATCATTCTCGATCCCGCCGATCATAACGTAGCGAGGCAAAATCCTGCCGATTATCTCAAGGGCCTTGAGGTTACAATAAAAGAAACATTGAAACAGGCAAAAGCCGCGGACAAGAACTTCGATCCCGGTGAAATTATCGGTATCGGCGTCGATACTACCGGTTCGACACCTCTGCCGGTCGATAAGAACGGCACGCCACTCGGCATGCTGGATGAATTCAAAAACAATCCGAATGCCCACGCCTGGCTCTGGAAAGACCACACGGGACACGTCGAAGCGACCGAAATTACCAAGCTGGCAAAGAAGCTTCACCCTGAGTATCTCGCCAAGTGCGGCGGGACTTACTCATCCGAGTGGTTCTTCAGTAAAGTCCTGCATTGCCTGCGAACCGATCCGAAGGTATTCGACGCTGCATACACCTGGGTCGAACATGCCGACTGGGTACCGGCTATTCTTACCGGGACCGATCATCCAAGCAAACTGAAACGCTGCCGGTGTGCCGCCGGGCATAAGGCGATGTTCAACGACACATGGGGCGGCTATCCCGCAAAGGATTTTCTCTCCAAACTGGACCCGAAGCTTGGCAAGCTCCGTGATACATTATCCGAGACAACTTATGCCGTTGATACCAGGGCAGGCGACTTGACCGAGCAATGGGCAGCAAAGCTCGGAATTCCAGCCGGTATCCCCGTTGCGATAGGAGCTTTCGACGCCCACCTTGGCGGTGTCGGCTCCGGCATAAAGGAAGGCGTCCTGGTCAAAATCATCGGCACCAGCACCTGCGATATGGCGGTATTGCCGACCGATAAGGATTTGGCCGATATACCCGGTATCTGCGGCATTGTTGACGGCTCTATCCTGCCCGGATTCTGGGGACTCGAAGCGGGCCAGTCAGCTGTCGGGGATATTTTCAACTGGTTTGTCAACTATATCCGGCCCGGCGGAAAATCCGAAGGTTCGCACGAAGCCCTAACCGAAAAAGCGGCAAAACTCAAGCCCGGCCAGTCCGGCCTGCTGGCACTCGACTGGAACAACGGAAACAGGACTATACTCGTCGATCAGCGACTCACCGGTCTGCTTTTGGGTCAGACACTCCATACCAGACCGGAAGAAATCTACCGCGCCCTGATCGAGGCCACCGCTTTCGGCGCATTGACAATTATTAACCGATTCGGGGAATACGGCGTTAAAATCTCCGAAGTGGTCAATTGCGGCGGAATCGCCGAAAAGAATCCGATGATTATGCAGATTTACGTTGACGTCATCGGCAGGGAGATGAAAATCGCCCGCTCCGCCCAGACATGCGCACTCGGTTCGGCGATCGCCGCAGCCGTCGTTGCCGGTAAAAAGGCCGGAGGATACGATAACTTCGCTGATGCCCAGGCGGCGATGTGCGGCTTCAAGGATGTCACCTATAAACCGATCGCTGAAAATCACGCGGTCTATAAGAAATTGTACGCCCTTTATAAGCAGCTCCACGACGCCCTTGGCGTCAAAGACACCACTGCAAATCTGGCGAATGTAATGAAGGACCTTTTGAATATCAAAGATGCAGCAAATGCGTAAAAATTTATTATGAACGAAGAACTCAAAAAAGCCGTTTGTGCGGCAAACATAGAGCTGCAGACTCGAAAGTTGATTATATACAGTTGGGGTAACGTCAGCGGGATAGATCGCTCGGCGGGCGTAGTCGCAATCAAGCCCAGCGGCGTCCCTTACGACGAACTGACGCCGGACAAGATCGTTTTGCTCGACCTCGACGGCAAAATCATCGAAGGCAAACTGAAACCTTCCTCCGACACTCCGACTCATCTGGAGTTGTACAGAAATTTCGAGGCGGTCGGCGGAATCTGTCATACCCATTCGGTAAATGCGACCGCATGGGCGCAAGCCTGCCGTGAAATCCCCTGCTTCGGAACGACCCACGCCGATTATTTCTACGGCTCCATTCCTGTCACGGAAGTGATGACTAAAGACGAAATCACCGGCGATTACGAATTGAACACCGGCAAAGTCATTGTCAGGAGATTCGCCGATATCGACCCGATGCAAATCCCGGCGGTTCTTGTGGCCGGCCACGGCCCGTTCTCCTGGGGCGCAACTGCCGAGAAATGTGTCGAAGCGATGGTCGTACTGGAGGAAATTGCGACAATGGCCTTGGGTACAATCAGAATAAATCCCGACCAGGGACCAATCAGGCAAACTCTCCTGGACAAACATTATTTGCGTAAACATGGTAAAAACGCCTATTACGGCCAAAAATAAAAACCCCGGTAAAATTTTTCTGGACAAATCCGAAAAGGCCGGTTAAAATGCCGGATTCTGAAAATTTGAAATATTTGATTCGCTTAATTAGAGGTTTTAGCAATGGCTCATAAAAAAGGACAAGGCTCTTCGAGAAACGGCAGAGACAGCAACCCGCAGTATCGCGGCATAAAACTGTACGCCGGCCAGACGGTTTCCGCCGGCTCGATAATCGTACGGCAGTGCGGCACGAAATTTTTCCCCGGCAATAACGTCGGCATGGGCAGGGACTATACACTGTTCGCGAAAACAGACGGGCAGGTGAGTTTCCAGGGCCGCAAAATCCATGTTGTCTAAATAACAATTCCATGATAACAATCAGAAGGATGGTAGTTTTACCATCCTTTTTTTATACCGAAACTACAATACGATATGTTTGTTGACGAAGCACAAATCTGGGTAAAGGCCGGCGACGGTGGCAACGGCTGCGTTAGCCTCCGGCGGGAGAAATTCATTCCCAAAGGAGGACCCGACGGTGGCGACGGCGGAAACGGCGGAGATGTCTATTTCCACGCCGTCGAAAATATCGATACCCTGACCGATTTCGCGGGCAAGCATCACTGGCAAGCCCGAAACGGCCAACCCGGCTCGGGAAACAACAAGCACGGAGCGGATGGGGACGACCTTGTAATCAAGGTCCCGCCGGGCACGCTCATTTACGATACCGACCTCGACCTGATGATCAAAGACCTCAATGAGCTTGGTCTAAAGGTCTGCGTCTGCCGAGGTGGAAAAGGCGGTAAAGGTAACAAGGCCTTCGCAACAGCCACCAACCAGACGCCGAGATATTCTACCCCCGGCAAGCCGGGTCAGGAACGAAATATCAAGCTCGTCCTGAAGCTCATCGCTGATGTGGGACTTGTCGGTATGCCTAACGCCGGTAAAAGCACAATAATCTCCCGATGCACATCGGCAAGGCCGAAAATCGCTGATTATCCCTTTACAACATTGGAGCCTGTACTCGGTATCGTGGAGTTGAGCGGCTTCAGACGATTCGTCATGGCGGATATTCCCGGCCTGATAGAAGGCGCCCACGACGGAGCGGGCCTCGGACACGATTTCCTCAAGCATATCGAGCGAACGACTATTCTGGCCCATATCCTCGATATCATGCCGATAGACGGCTCCAACCCTGTGGAAAATTACCACGCCATCCGCGGCGAACTGGAGCAGCACAGTAAAATCCTTTCCAAAAAATCCGAAATCATCGTCGCCAATAAAATTGACCTCAATCCCGATTACGGAATTATCAAAGAGCTGCAGGAAAAGCTGCATCAGCCGATCCACTCCATCTCGGCGGTTACCGGCTCAGGCGTAAAAGAGCTGACCGAGCTGCTCTGGCAAAAAGTCAAAGAACTCAAAAGCTAAATTCTCACAAAATAGTCGTTTTCAGCACTGAAAACACCATATTGGGTTTGTTTTGCATTTTTTTTACCCCCAGAGCCGGTCTGGGGGCTAACCGATTGGCTTTGTTTTCCATTTTTTTTACCACGGCGAAGTCCTATGAAGCCGGGTGTTTCGTATTATATTGTTATCAAAGAGCTTGCGCCATATTACCCAATTTGAAATTGGGTTTGTTTTTTCAAAAATGGTCGATTTGTAGAGAACGCTCTACATCTGTCGAATCCTCCGCCGTCCGGCGGAAATAGAGGATCAGTGAATTAGCTGATAAGTTAATTGGCTAAATAATGTCCCTAATAATCGATTTCTTAAATGAGATATCCATAGGGAAAATTCTCTAATTCTCTAATGAACTAATCCGCTTTGATTTGAATCCTATCCTATACGCCGCTACGAACCTTCCATTGTTCATCGAGTATTATAAAGAAAAACCGCCTTAATAAAAGGAAAGACAGGCTTTTTCGCCAAAAAATGACCATTACTTTACACCATCAAAATCATTTCATCTAGGAAAAGCAAAAAGTAGAATGTCCCCTTTTTAATTACTAAACGCTGAAAAGATTTGCAGCTTCACAGAAACCAGATATAATCTTATGCAACAACTTTGAGCGAGCAGAGCAATGTATTTGAAGCCGTGGTTCGAAA